>Ga0209379_10000309_pt1 | contig 46066 bp, 44 predicted proteins | sample tdDd001_FD_187124 | JGI IMG/M metagenome (GOLD analysis project Ga0209379, IMG submission 187124) | Marine sediment microbial communities from the Atlantic coast under amendment with organic carbon and nitrate - tdDd00.1 (SPAdes)... | ecosystem: Environmental > Aquatic > Marine > Coastal >... | reverse complement strand
CCTAAAATCGGCATAATCGGTTTATAGTTCGGACATAACTTTCCAACCAAGCGCCAGAAAGATCTATCATGATTTAAATGTTCTAAATGACATAACTCATGTATAACGACATAATCAACGGCTTCAATAGGAAACAACATCAACTTCCAATTGAAGGTCAAGTTTCTCATTGAACTACAGCTGCCCCATCTCGATTCATGACTTTCTATTTTAAATGATTTATATTTGGTTTTTATTTGTTTTTGATGCAGTCTCAACTGTTTATCGATGACTTTTTTTGCTTCTCTCTTATAAAAAGTCTTCAATGCTTTTGTAACATCAACTTCGTCTGTTTTTGATGTCAAACACTTAAAGGTTTTTCCATCAAATTGTATTACTTCTTTTTTTATAGTTTCATCTATAGCAATAGTTAAAGGATATAAGTTCCCTAAGTATCTGCACTGTGGTTGACCTTGTGACATAGTTCTCTCCAATCCTACAATTTCTTAATAAAGCATCTTGAGTAGTTTACCATGTCATCATACATCATACAATCATTTCTTGAGAATAAATGATCTTATAACAAGAAAATCTCAGAGAGAACTTTCAAGACACGCGTGATATAATGACGTTCTATCAATACTTATACAACTAAAAAGAATGCCTATCCTTTGATATACATTCTTTCATTTCATTATTAGATAGTTACATATGCCGATGTAACTTTTTAATGATGTCACCTTATTTAATTGGACACACGCCATTCACACAATCGCTGTCAACATCTTGACTCATAACATTCAAAGCTTCATCTAATACTGAACCAACTCTTGGTGTTCCATTGATTTCACTGATGTTATGTCTTGTTCCCTCATCTGTGAACACATATGGATAATTAATAAATTCAATTTTCATTTTTAACCCTCACAATACATTGTATTTGCCTTTTCTATAATCAAGAATACCACTAAATATTGTGTAACAACAGTCTTGACTTTTCACCAGAAATTTGACTCTTTGTATTTAACTAGCTCTCAGCTAATGATAATATTTTTGAATCCTTTCTAGTGATTTTCTTTATAACTATCCAAGTGTGTTTTATCTAAATAATGAGAATTTTTCATTATTTTTATCCTTATTCAACTTAATTAAATTAGAAGAAATAAACAATGCATTACTGGTTGTATTGTATATGAATTACTATTATACATAAATACAATCGACTTGAATTGATTCTCAAAATACATTCACATCAGTAACATCTTATAATTATCACTTCAGATATTTAAGCTATCTTTTCATATAGGCACCTGAATAATCTTGTTCCGATTCATCCTCACAAGAGGTCAATAATTCCATAAAAAAACTACTGTTAAAGCTTTTGATTTCATATCATTCTTATACTTTACAGATAAATAATTGGTTTCAAATGGGAACATTACTCATTTTCATTGGTTACTGAAATGATTTATAGGTTTTATAGTGGGTAGATATTTAATGGAGGTATCCTTATGAATATGTACATTGATGAGTTGGTTTCAAAAGTAAAACTTCTTGAAGAAAAATTAGGATTCTATGCTAATTATAATATCCTAGAACCCTTTGATGTAGATACCTATGATATTGTAGATGTCAATAAAGCAGCAAGGATTGTTGGGAATTTTCTTTCATTGAATAATATCGAAATTCTAGTGAATTACAAAGAACAGGATAAAACAGGCGGGCATATTGATCTGTCTGATTTGACATGTGTTGTAATTGATATCACACCAGATATAAAAGGATCTCCAGAAACACTTCTTTCAATCTTAAGTCATGAACTGACACATCTATACCTTGCAACACATAATATGTATATTGGTCATTCTATTATCAATATCTATGAGAATGAAGTCTTTACAGATATAGCAGGTCAATATCTCGGATTAGGAAAACTCATTTTGAACGGTAATACCATGATCAAGAATTTTGATAAAGGTCCGAAAGCTATCCACTATGGTTATTTGACTTATGATCAAATGGTTTTTACTTATAACTTGATTTGCTCTATGCGAAAAATAACATTAATGGATAGATTGACTGGTTTAAAAGACTCCATTAAAGAATACATTACCGAGAATTTTAATATACGTCATAAATACTTTGATCTTGAGTACCACCAGGAAGACTATCAGGAAGATATAATTCATGATGAAATTATTTTTTGGGAATACATGTTATCAAAGATAGATCATCTATCATCTATACAAAAAGAATTAGAAGAACTATTATTCGGAAATGTAAATGACATCATGAATCATAAATTACACTTTTATGAAGATTACCACAATAAACTCAAACAGATGACAGAACCAAACGACATCCACAATCCATGTATCAAATATCTTGATAAACTGATATTCAATAAAATGTATCAAGACTTTAAAAGGGACTCTTTAGAACTGATTGAAAAGGTCAATCAGCTGGAAACCGATCTCTCTGTTTTATTGTCTTATGTCAATAAAAGATCCAGTAAATATAAATCACTAAGCCATAATAACCCTGACGAAAAAAAATAACAGATATTAAATTTTTTCTTTGCTACAGTTTATAAAAACACAATAAAAAATCCTTATAATAACAGTTACATCACTGTTCATCATAAGGATTTTTATTTAACATATTAGAATGAGTCGATTAAACTTGTAATTTTCAGTTGAGATAATAGTTCCTCATATGTCAGTGGTTTTAATAATTTATTTTTTGAGATTTCTATCACTTTTTGTTTGTTAGGTAACAGATCAAAAAAATTGTCTGAACAAACAAAATCATCGTATTTTAAGTCTACTTGTACATATTTCGAAAAGGTATCAGATGATATAATAATTGAATACGATTCCTCATATTCTAACAGTTCAAAACTAATGGTACCTTTCTTTAATTCAAGGGTTTTAAACTTTGTAAAAACAACTGTATTCTCACTTACAACTTTGCCATCTACTTCAAAATCATAAGACAGATAATAATTTCTTCTTTCCATTTCATTAGACAAATACATTTTAAAGTCCAAATCAATTAGTTCTGTAGCTGTAAGAGCATCCGTTACTATAGCTTCTTTTCCACTGCTGACTACAGTTCCATCCAACTTACAGAATTGCCATGAATAGACACCAGAGATTTTTTCTTTAGTCTCATTTGTTAAATGAAGTGAAACGTTAGTTTCTTCTTCATGAGCTGATATTAAAACTGGTGCAAAGAACTTCTTTGCATAATAATGAAGCGCTTTCCATCTACCTTCATAATCAATACTTGCCCAAGATGCAACTTGCCAGCAGTCATTCAATTGCCAATAAATAGCCCCCATACAACGACCGCGATGTCTTCTCCAATGTTCTACACCATATTTAATACCTTCAGCTTGTATCAACTGAGAGACATAAAGTAAACTTTCAAAATCTTTTGGATATCTATAGTTTTCGGAAATGTAATGCAAAATCTTACCATTACAAGATTTATTCTTTTGATGGTTCTCCATGACTGGTGAAAATATATTTCTATCTTCTTCAATTGTTACACTTTCCAATGTTTTCAAACATGGAAAAGATTGTAAACCAAACTCAGACATAAATCTTGGATAGTAGTTTCTGTAATCAGTAAATGGTTTGTTCTCATGCCAGACTCCCCAATAGTGCATATCACCTATATGATCAATATTCGGATCGGTAAAATCCCCTTTTGAAGACGGTGATGATGGCCAGTAAAACCTAGTAGGATCTTCTTCTTTTAAAACACTTGGAATTATCTCATGATATTGTCTTAAATAATCTCTTCTATTTTTAGGTGTATCAGGTAACCAATCGTCACTTAATCCCCATTCGATTTCATTATTCCCGCACCACATAGCTAAAGATGCATGATGCCTTAATCTCCTGATATTATCTCTAAATTCTTGTTTGATATTGTCGACAAACTCATCAGTTAAATCGTATAATCTACAGGCAAACATAAAATCTTGCCAAACCAATAACCCTAGTTCATCACATTTATCATAAAAGCTATCATCCGGGTAATAGCCACCACCCCAAACTCTAACACAGTTAAAATTCGCTTCTATACACTGTTCTAATAAATGACCTGTTTTCTCTGCAGATCTTCTACTCAAAATACTATCTTCAGGGATAAAATCTGCTCCCATCAAGAATATAGGTAATCCATTGACTACAACTTCAAATGATTCCCCCCATTGATCTGGTTCTTGTTTTATATCTATCGTACGAAGACCATACTTCAGTTCGTTTTGATAAACGACTGCACTTGGGCTTATAATTCTAATTGCAACCGAATACAGTGAAGGCTCACCAAAGTTGTTAGGCCACCATAACTCGGGATCATCAATCGTTAAAGTTGTTGTAATCTCTTGACCTGTGTATTGACCTTTAACAACTCTACTCTTTCCCTGTGGACTGTTCAATACAATTTCGAAAGTAAAATCATTTCGTTTGATAATCCATTCATTTTTTATTATGAATTCTAAATCTACTTTATTATCATAATGGATCTGATTGATGATTATATCTTCTACTTTTACCTCATCAACACCTTCTAAATAGATATCTCTCCATATACCTACATCAGGTAATTTCGGCCCCCAATCCCAACCGAACATCGAGTGAGCTTTTCTTAAGTAATATATCCCTTGTAATGAATCTTTACCTTTACATATCGGTTTAATCGCATGTTGATCCTCAACATACTTAGCAGGTGCATCAAACTCAATTCGTATCTCATTTTGAGATACGACTAAATAGTCTTTCACGTCAAATTCATATCTTCTATGCATATTATTGGTTTGTGCAATCAAGTGGTTGTTGATATATACAGATGAAAGTGTATCTAATCCTTCACAGACCAAAACAACTTTCTGATGACTTAACAACTGCTCATCCACATCAAAGTTTCTAGAATAGGTATAGTCTTTATAAGACAGCTTCAGCGCATCCTGTTCGTTTTCTCGATAGAAAGGATCCTCTATCAGTTGATTTGTTAATAAGTCTAGATACATACTCCCTGGTACGGTACCATTACATTTAATATCCAATTCATTATTTTCTAGTAACCAAGTGCCATTTAAAGAATTTTTCATAACTTCTCCTTTCAATACCCTTAGTATAATAAATAAAAAACAACTTAGCTTTTCTTAACTTGCTAATCCGTTCCTTTTTCTTGCGCTCTATATGATGTTGGACTTTGTCCTGTTATCTCTTTAAATGCTTGACTAAAGCTTTTGACTTGTTTGTAACCCACTTCATATCCAATTCTAGTAATTGATTCTTGGGTTTCAATCATCATTTTTTTTGCAAGTTGTATACGTTTGTTCTTTACATAGGCATGAATTGTTAATCCTGTCATCTTCTTAAAAAATCTTACAAAGTGATAACGGCTGTAATTGAAGTATTCTGCAATTGACTCAACAGACAAGTCTTCTTGATAATGATTATCCAAGTAATCCATCACTTGATAAATCTTACTGATGGTTAGTTGATTCTGAGTGGTTTCTTTCATATTGTAATCTGTGAGTTCCATATGCCTTAAAAGATAGACCATCAGAGAAGAAAGTTCTGATATTATCATGGTTTGATAACCCAATGACTGTTGATCAAACTCCTTTACGATAGAATCAATTGTTGATAAAATTCTTGGGTGATTCTCTAAATCCTTTGAACTAAAATACGGATTTGAGATTCTTCTGTATCGATATATTTCCATCAGAGACTCAATCATACTAAGACCAAACTGAAATACAATAAATGTTTTTGTGTTTTCATCGGTTTCAAAATAATGAGCTTCACCACTTTGGATTATCAAGAAATCTCCTTGATTCAATGTAAATAATTTGTTATTTATACCCACACGTGTTTGACCCGATATAATATAGACCAATTCCATTCTTTCATGCCAATGATTGCACATCTCGATTTGACTCGCATGCCATAACATAAATGGAAATTTCTCATCCATTGGACTCATTTCATAAATCATATGCTTTCACCACTTTTAATATATGCCTTAACAGAACACCCTATTTTATTTCGGAATATCTTTGAAAAATACTTATAATCCGAAAATCCGACTTTATACGCCAATTCATACACTTTCAAGTATGGCATTTCTTTTATAATACGCTGAGACATGTCAATACGATAATCCAATATCCATTCACTTAAGTTTTTACCAGTATCTTTTTTGAAGAGTTTTGACAAATAATCACTTGATATCTTAACTCTATCTGCAAGATCAACTGCTTTTAATTGCTCATGTACATGTCCATGAATATATTTCATGGTTTCTGAAACATAATAATCGTAATCACTAAAATCTTGTGTGTCATGAACCATATTTTCTTTTATCTTCAACACCTCTTCTGTTAACTTCTTAATACCTACAGGCTTCAGAAGGTATGCATCTACTCTATATTGAATTGCAGTTCTTGCATACTCAAAATCATTGTACCCACTTAAAATAATGATATGTACCGTTGATCCCATTTCTCTTAGTTTCTTACATAGTTCCAAGCCACCCATAATTGGCATTCTTACGTCGGTTATAATGATATCAACTTGATGTATCTTCATAACCTCTAATGCTTCCTCACCATTGCGCGCTTTACTGACTTCAATATTATAACTGCTCCAATCAATGACTTTTACAATACCTTCTCTTATTACTTTTTCATCATCTACTATCAAAATTCTCATATGATCATCCTTTGTCTAACGATAACTCGGGTACCCACTACAACTTCATTATCATACTTAATACCATACTCATTACCAGAGTACAGTTTTATTCTTTCATTTACATTTTGAATCGCAAATATGTTATCTGATGTATGATCTGAATTGAGACATGCATTTAATGATTCTGCATCAACTCCAATACCATCATCAATAATTTCATATATAAGACTGTTGTTTTTTACATAAGCTTTGATTCTAATACTCCCAGTGCCACCATTTTTTTCAATTCCATGATAAACGGCATTTTCTACAAGTGGTTGAATCACTTGTTTAATTACTTTTAATGACAAGACTTCTTTAGAGGTCTCAACTGAAAAATCTATGGTCTCGCCATATCTAACCGTTAGAATATAAATATAATTTTCCAAATGCATCATTTCTTCTTCTACAGTGGTTTCACCTTTCCCATCATTTAAGCTTAATCGAAACATTGATGATAATGCATGAACCAATTCTGATGTTTGTTCTGCTGATTCTCCAAGCGCCATCCAGTAAATCGTATCAAGTGTATTGTATAAGAAATGAGGATTAATCTGAGCTTGTAATGCTTTCAGTTCTGATTCCCTTTGTTTTATGGTACTTTCATATACCTGAGTTTTAACAACCTTCAAACGCTGAGACATTTGGTTTAAACTTTCTCCTACCAATGCAATTTCATCATCACCTTTGACATCCATGGTAATATCAAAATTTTCATTCTCAACTTCTCTCATTATTTTTCTAACCTGTTTAAGCGGTTCAAATATTCTTAAATATACAAGACTCATCAATAATTCGATGACAATCACACAAATTATAATACTGCCAAGTGTATATTTCAATATAATCTTATTGTCTTTCACCAGTGAAGCGATTGGTATCTTATGTACCAAAATCCAATCTACTTTGTCAAATTTATAATAAGTGACAAGTTCATCATCTGACTCAAAGTAACCACTTTTTTTCTTGGAATTAGTTAATGACAGTCTTTTGATAACATCATTAGAACTATCATTATTAGTAGCGATTACTCGACTGTTGTTATCGATCAAATAGAAATAATCTTTTTCAGCCGTTTGATCTCCTAACATATCTGTTAAAACACTTCTTTTGACATTGATTCTGAAAAAGCCTAAATCACGACTTAAATTCTTATAATCTTTCAACATTCTAGAAAGAGATACGACTTCTATTTTACTGCCATTAAAGTGTCCTAATGTTTCATAGGACCACGTCGCACCCCCATTAAGTTCCATTAGAATTGACTTATCTTGCTCAGTAAACTCATAATAACTGTTCTTACTATCCAACTTAATGCCATTGTTTCCATCCAGAGATATGGAATATATATTGTCTTTAAAGTGTGTTAAATCTGTTAGATAGGTTGAGAGTTCAAATGCTTCATCTAAAAATTTATCACTTATATTTTCCTCTTCCATATTTAAATACTGCCGTACCGTTTGATCACGAATCATATCTAAAGAGTTCTGATGAATCTGATTCAAAACATTTTCTATTCGTTGTCCAGTTTGTTCTACTGTCTTTAAATTCGAATCACTAATCCTAGATTTAATAATTTGTGATGATTTTATATATGAATAACTTCCTAATAACAGCAGTGGTAAAACCACGATTAAAAAAGTTAATCTGGTAATTTTTTTATGTAGTTCCCCTTTAAATTTAAACATAAAAGACCCCCTTATCATCATATAACTATATTTACAATATTTAAATAGAATTTTACTTTTACATCGTATTTGAAGATATTATATCCTATAATTGATATATTTATTACAATTATTATGCCATATAATGAATTTAAGATCGGCCAATCTTACAACTTAATATAATAGGAGGTATTACATTGAAGTTTAAAAATAGAATTATTACATTGATATTAATCTTTACTTTAATCATGACATTCACTGCTTGTGATTCAAATGAGGTCAATGAATCAACTGAAACGACAAAAGAAGAAATGATAGAATTAAAATTTATAGGTACTGAAAGTCGAGATAATTACGACTCTGATGCAAGAGTTAAAGCATATTTTGATGCTATAGAATTATTTGAAAAAGATTACCCTAATGTAAAAATAACACATGAAAGTATTCCTCATGATGCGTATCAGCAAAAAGTTCAAGTGTTGTCTGCAGCCAATGAGTTGCCTGATCTATTTGATGTAAAAGGATCATGGAATAAAAATATGGTTAATAACGGACTTGTGGCAAGTTTAACACCATACTTAAATGATAATAAGGCATGGGCAGATACAATAAAGCCTAACACCAATATTAATTTTACTATTGAAGATGAAGTTTATGGTTTATCAGTTGAATCTGGCGGATCTACATCACTAGTATTTTATAATGAAGCCATCTTCAAAGAATGTGGTATTGATGAATTTCCAGCAACAGCTGAAGCATTTTATGAGGCTATAGATAAAATAAATGCAAAAGGTTATACACCTATCAGTATGGGTAACAAAGGTAAGTGGTTAGCGGAGTCTTGTTACTTAAGTACTATTGGCAATCGTTTTACAGGAACAGAATGGACTAGAAGCATTATAGATAATAAAGGTGCAAAATTTACCGATCAAGCATTTATTGATGCTTTAGCGTATTTCCAAAGTTTAGCTGACAAAGGCGCTTTTAACTCAGACTTAAACTCTATAGATTACAAACAACAACGTGTACCATATTACAATGGTCAAGCCGCTATGTTTGTAGAAGGCTTCTGGGCAATCAGCGCAGTTATAAACGATGCGCCTGAAGAAATCTCATCAAATACAAAAATTGCTATTTTACCAGATGTTGATAATGGTCTTAATAATGCTTCTATGATCTCAGGTGGTGCTGGCGGTTGGGCAAAATCTATGAACGCTGGTTTATCTGACGAGAAAAAAGAGCTTATTGCCAATTGGTTTGAATACTATATCAGCGAAGAAAACGCAACCCTACTTTACAACGAAGGTATTATTCCTGGAATGGAAAGTACTTCTTACGATGAAGAAAAATTACACAGACTTCAACTCGATTATTATGAAATCATGGATAACATTGTACCATGTGAAGTATATGACTTAACATTTAATCCTGCAGTTGAAGCTGTTCTGGAAAGTGGTTTACAAGAACTCTTAATTGGTATCATATCACCTGAGGAATTAGCCGAACGTATTCAAGAGGAATACGAGAAAGTTAGCGTCGAAGAATAAACTTATATGCTCATTATCAGTTTACTGTGATGAGCATTCATTTTACTAGAAAGGAGCCCTCAACTATGGGATCAATCATATTTAGGAAAAAAAAGAGCACCTTTCTTCTCTTTTTACTTCCCGGAGTAATATGGTATTCATTTGTTACAATTATTCCGCTGATAACTTCATTTAGTTATAGCTTTTTCAAATGGTCAGGTGGACCTAATAAAACCTTTATAGGTTTAGATAATTTTAAAATGTTATTGCAAGATGAAATATTCTGGCAGGCTTTTAAGAACAATCTGTTAATCACCTTATTATGCGTCATTGGCCAAATTGGTTTTGCTCTAATCATCTCCTCTTTGCTCAGCACCAAATTTGTTAAATTTAAAAATATTCATAGATCGGTTATCTTCTTCCCTGTTGTGCTCTCAACCATCATTATCGGATTCATATGGACTATGATGTACAACAAAGATTATGGCATCGTCAATTGGTTCTTACAATTCCTCCATTTAGACTTCCTTATCAAACCTTGGTTGGATGATCCGAAGATCGTTATGTTATCAATCAGTCTTCCTATCATATGGCAATACATTGGTTATTACATGGTTATCATTATGGCCGGCATGACTAACATCTCAAATGAAGTATTTGAAATGGCTGAGATTGATGGTGCAACCGGTTTTAGGAAATTAATACACATTACATTACCACTATTAAAAAATACCATCATGGTTTGTATTATGCTTTGTATTGCTGGGAACATGCAGGTTTTCTCACATATATTTGTTATGACGAGCGGTGGACCTGGAACAAGTTCTATGGTTATGGCTATGTACTCTTATGAAAAATCTTTTTCTCAGTACCAACTTGGCTATGGTAGTGCCATTTCTATTGGTATTTTAGTTGTCAGTTTGGCAATGGTATTTATAAGTAGAAAGTTATTAGGAGGGAAAAATGATGATACAGCATACTAGGAGAAGAGCTCTTTTAAAGTTCACTTCAAATACACTCACAAATGTCTTTTTAATCGCATATTCAGTATTTTGTATTTTCCCTATCATCTGGATGATACTGTCATCTTTTAAGAGCTCAGCGGAATTCAACGCCGACATTATGGCAATGCCTACTAGCATTAAATTTTCTAATTACATTGATGCCTTTAAAACAAGTAATATGGGATTATATTCTCTGAACAGTTTTTTTAATGCTTTGGTTTCTACTGTAATTGTATTGTTCTTGGCATTTATCATAGGATATTTTTTAGCAAGATTTAGCTTTACAGGCAAGAAGTTTCTAACTGCATTTTTTATGTTTGGTATGCTGATACCAATCCATGCACTATTGGTACCAACATTTATCTTATTTAAAAAATTGAATCTATTTGATCAACGTTTCACTTTAATAATTCCTTATGTTGCCTTTGGTTTACCGATTGCAGTATTTCTATTTACCAGTTACATCAAAGGGATACCAAAAGAACTCGAAGAAGCTGCTATTATCGATGGTGCAAGTTTCCCTAAGATACTGTTTACCATCATATTCCCTGTTTGTAGACCAATCGTTTTAACCATTGGCATCTTACAATTCTTCAGCAAATGGAATGAGTTTCCTTTTGCATTGGTACTCGTTAACAGTGAAAAATACAAAACTATACCGATAGGACTTCGAAACTTTAGCGGCCAATATGCTACTAATTATCCCCTATTAATGGCAGGTCTAGTGTTAGCTATCATACCGGTTATTCTTATTTATGTCATATTTAATAAGAAAATCATTGAAGGTATGACAACAGGCGCTGTAAAAGGTTAAAGTTCAAAAAAGTAAGTGAAACACATTTCTGTGTCACTTACTTTTTTGTTGTTATTAACCGTTTATATTTTCATTATCTTATCCAACCATGTTATTTTATCTATCAGCTGCCATGAAATTATGCTACAGATATATCCAATGATAATCGCTGCAATAATATCGCTTGGAAAGTGAACAAATAGATACATCCTTGAAAACGCAACTAAAGCTGCAATGGCAAAAGTCGGTATATAGATATTGATCTCATTCAATCTAAGCTTTTCTTTTAGTAACACAAACGCTACTGCAAAGGAAGCCGTTGTATGACCTGAAGGGAAAGAATAACTATCAGGTTCTTTTATCAATAAAACAATATCTCTGTAATTATACGGACGTGCCCTTTCAACGATGTTCTTCAATAATCCATTTGTAATAATAACACCTAGTACAAAAGCTAGAGAACAGATTATTCCGATTCTTCTTGTTTTAGGATATATAAGCAAAGCAACAATCATCAGTATCCAAAGCAATCCATAATCACCAATATGAGTAAAGAATAACCATATCTTATCACTAAGCGGGTTCCCTAATAACTCTTGTATTTTATCTAATATCATTAACTCAAAATTTTGCAATTAAATTATTTAACCTCACTTCTTATTATTTATCTAGAAACAGTTCTAAAGTTTCATAACCATTATGATGACTTTCAGTGACTTCATTAAATAAACGATTATAAATATCAGAATGTTCTTTTTTTCTTTCAGCAAACATCTTTTTTGCTTCCATGGTATGAAGTCTGTCATCAATGTTCTTAAGTTCTAAATGATACCCACTAAAAAATGATGATTCTTTATCCTGTTCAGCAGATAAAATAGTTCCAGATTCAGCCATTGAATACAACTGTTGTGATGCAATACCAGAATAAGCAATATATCTAGCAATTCCAATCGCACCCGAAAGATCTAATTTATCAGCATCAAATACAATCTTAGCCTCAATACTTTCGGGTAACATATTTAGTCTATAAGTATGAGTTATAATGCAGTCCTTTACACGATTGGCTTTACTTTTAGACCAACCGGTTGAGATTAAGAACTCATATGCCAATTTACCACCTTCATCAGAATGGTTTGATCCTGTTTCATTTAATTCTAAATTTCTTCCTATATCATGTAATAAACATGATGCAATTAGAATATCCTTATCAACATCATACTTTTTACTGATTTCTAGTGCATTATATAACACTCTATAGATATGCCCAGCATCATGAGCAACATCACATGTCTCCATACATGAGAGCATATATTTTTCAATCTTCTTATAGTTAACTTTATTCATTGAAATCCCTTCAAATCTACTTATGAGAAATTAAATAGTCTTATATTCTTTTTCCAAACAATCAATCGGTCTAACTTCTTCTTGACTTGGCTTCTGTTATCATCTAAGAGTTCAATATGACATCTTGCTGCGATGGTTTCTACCACTTCATCTATCGTCATATTATCCGTTACAATATGTTCTTTGAAGTAATCATCACTTAATGCTGATACACATCTATCAATTTGTTTTGCAGCCCAAGAGTTTTTGCCATCACCTCTACGGTTTAATCGTTTAAGTAATGTAGAAGCACTAACTTTAAGTGTGAAATAACAAATCTTATGTTCCTCATTATTGACATGCTTTAAAATCTCTTCCATGTATTCTTTATTGGTTACTGTCATTGGTACAATTATAATGCCGTCATAATTTGTGCTCATGTACTCAAGCATTTTACTGTTAAATTCTCTCCACATGAGATAGCCTTGAAAATCACCAATTCCAATAGTCTTAGGTATATTATCTCTAATGTAAAATCCTGTTTTTTCAGGATCAAAAACATGCGAATTAGGAATTCGTTTATTCAATTCATATGCGGTTTGTGTTTTTCCACTCCCAAAAGCACCGTTTATCCAAACAATCATTATTGCCTCCTATCTCATACTTAAAAACTAGAAACCAGGTCAAATGAAGACTTTGATACATCCTGATATTCTTAGTTCTTATAGATTTTTAAAATCTTACGACTTGTTAACATTACCGTATTTTCTTTCGCAACCCATAAAATATTCAATGGCACCATCTAACTCATGGCGATCAAAATCAGGCCATAATAAATCTGTGAAGAATAACTCAGAATAGAATGTTTGCCAAGGTAAAAAATTACTTGTGCGTTTGACAGCACCTGTTCTTATCAATAAATCAACGTCTGGTATGCCACTCGTATCCAAATAACGTTCAAATATTTCTTCTGTAACATCGTTGATGTTCATGTCATTTTCTTGTAATTCCAGATAGAGTTTCTTTGCAGCTCTAACAATTTCATCTCTACCACCATAATTGACAGCCAACTGTACGCTCATTTTACGATTTAGTTCTGTTTTCATAGAGATGTCCTCTACAATATCGATACACTCCTGATCTAACTTAGTCGTATCTCCAATAATATTGACACATATCCCTCTATCAATCAGTTCTTGTTGTTTCATTTTCAGATACTTATTCATCAACATAAATATATGATCTACTTCTTCTGGCTCTCGTGTCCAATTTTCAGTTGAAAAAGCATATACACTTAAAAAGGGAATTTCCTCTTCAATACACCATTCCAATGTTTTTTCAAACGTTTTGATACCTTCATCATGTCCCATAAATCTCATCAAACCGCGAGATTCTGCCCATCGTCCATTACCATCCATTATGATTCCCAAGTGAGTTAGTTTATTCATTTACGAACCTCCATCCGTATTTAAAGACCTTCTTCAATATTTATAGTAAGAAAGTCTTCTTTGATTTCTAATGTTGTTTTTTATAAAGAATATAGAATCTCTATATGTTTTTTTAACTTAAATTAACTGTAATCATTCATCAATTATTCTGTCACTATAATACCATGTTTTGTTAAATTAGAGGGCATTAAGTTCTTATGAATTTGCTAATAACATTCCCTTAAGTATGATAAAACCATATTCTATTTGGTACCATTATGAGGTATACTAGGAGTTGGAGTCTGTATTAGAAGGTATTAGTTCATATTAAAGGGGATTTTAAAATATGGGAGTTAAACATACAAATAACGAAGCTGAACTCAACAATAAATATCGAGTTTTAAAAGATAATATAAAACTTCTGGTTATTGATAGAATACGTAAAGAACATCAATCCGAATATGAGAAAAACACTGATTTTGTTGCAGAATATATTAGAGATCATATAGGATTTGGACCACAAAAAAATAATGGCAACAGCAAATATAAAATCGAAGCCATCAAACAGAGTTTAAATGTTAACCCAAGTCAACCACCCTCTTTAAGATTCTTATTAGGTCTTTCAGAATTGTTTGATGTCTCGCTGGATTGTTTATTTAAACCAAACCATAGCTCACAGGAAGAAATTCTAGACGAAAACAAAGAAATTATTGAACCGATTTTGCATAATAGATATGAAAAGTACATGTTAAACGGGGCTCAGTTTTATCTTTATTTTCTTGATACAGAAAGATATATTGATATTGTCGAAGGTGAGTTACAGTTTATTAAGCCTAGTGATGAGAACATTGTGTCTACTAAACTGAAACTTTCTAGTTACAATAAAAACTATTTAGGTTCATTTGAAATCAGTAAGAATAGTTTCGTTGGTCAAATCGAATTGAAATCGACTGATTATACAAAAGATGAAAGTATCAATATTATGTTTATTGATCCATCTATTGAATCAACAGAACTTCTTGGAACTGTAGGTTATATGATTTCACAGTCTGGTGATCCTTTAAAAAAACCTTGTATCAATAAAGTGATTTTATCTAGAAAAAAAATCTCAGAAAAAGATATTGAATCAAGAAGATGGTTACAAGGGTTATTAAATATTACCTCTACTGGATTACTAATCGAAAAAGATAAATTTAAAGAACTATTAGAAACAAAAGCTGTCAATCAATCCTTAAAAGATTTCTTGAAAATCGAATACAAAGAACTTGTTTTCATTGATGATCCAGCTTTATGGCACAGAAGAATGTCAGATAGCATTCTAAATAAAAAAACAGAATTACAAGAACTCATCAGTTTATTACGTCAGGCATCAGTATCCGACAGTGTGTTTAAATTGACTGAAATAGATAATATCTTAGCATATGAATTTTTGATTAACTATGATATTCAATAGACATCCATAAATGTGGATCAAAACATGGTTAATCATCCTATCAAAAGACTGCCTATTAGAGCAGTCTTTTGTGTGGTTAAGTTTAAAATATTCTTTGATTCAGTGTCACTATACGTTATTTACAATACTAAAACTCATTTAGACACAATTTGCAAATCTTTTTATGATGAATTTCAACTAAATTCTCAGTTGACTTACAAAAGCTGCACATTTCTTCAACTTTTACTATTGTAATGTCACCATTCACTAACTTAATCCGAAGCTTATCTCCTGTTTCAATATCTAGAATTCTGGTTAACTCTTTTGGTATAGAGTATCTTCCCTCTTTATCTAACGATCTTACAATACCTAAAGATTTCATACAACCTCCATTTACATAATAAACCATATGTATTATATATCGGAAGTAAGATGCTTATGTTTAGTTATATTTATGTATTTTTGTAAAAACAAGAGACAACCATATCGATTCTCTCTTGTTTTTGATGTAACATTATTTATCTGTATTCATATCTTCCATTTCTTTTAATACCCAACTGACTCTCATTCTTTCACATGGCCCATCTAAGATATCATCATACTCATAATCTAATATAGGTCTATAATTTTCAAATAACGGCTCAGTTTTTCTGATGATATAAATATCTTCTTCTAGTTCAATAACACCATCTTCAATGTCTTCTAATAGTTCACTTAGTAATGGATCATAATTGTATTTATTCATTGTGTACTCCTTTTGCTGTGCTGTATAGAGTTATATTCTATCATAGTCTTTCATTCTATGATACAACCATTATCTTATTTTGAAATATTTGATACAGCAAATTTTCCTTCGAATAATTTTTGAAAGGCTACTAGAGTGGTTGGTAAAATCAAACAAGTAATGATATAACCAAAGACCATTTGAGAAACACTGACACCTCTTGCTAGAGCACTAACAGGTGTTATGTCACCATAACCTACTGTGAAATATGTTGTACTACTAAAGTATATTGCTGAAAATGATGCATCATTACCTATAACAAATGCGCTAGGATTATTAGACAATATATTCTCATAAATGTGAGAGTAGCTAAACACAACCGTTCCAATTAGTAAAAGAAATGCTAAAACAACATATAGTAATTTAAAGCCATTATGCCTTTTGTCTTTAGTTACTTTCAATTGATACATTTCTTTGATTACTAGAAATATATTAACAACCATTGCAGTAAATAACATGATTGCGATGATTACACTCAAACTTCCGACACTATTTTTTGCATTCATAAAAAATGTTGCAGAAACGAAATTAGTACTAATGGCTAATATGATGGTATTAATAATTTTAAAACTCAGGTTTAGAAAATATGGCATAATCCATAAACCAATAATCAAAACACCTTTGAATATCAGTGCGGTGTCAGTTGAGCTTTGATTGCTTATAATCATCATTAGTAAGACACACAAATATATTCCTTCCAAACGATATTTCCGTACATACGACATCATTTTACCCATACTTCATCTCCTAGTGTTTTAGTGATTCACATATCCTCTATCTATTAATACGATACTTATCTAAGTTGAGTCTTATTTAGTTATTATATATTATCCATGAAGGTGTTTCAATGTCACACTATTATTTCTGATATAATCGACAACTAAAAGTTTGAAACATACAGAGTAAGGATTAGTCACACTTGCTGAAAAAATTGGAGAAGCCAGTCAACTGATCTCAAATATTGGGATCAAACGAATCTACTTGCTTTAAATGCTGCAATTGAAACTACCTTTTCCTGATTTATAATCTTTACATGCTTTAACCTTAACTTTTTTGCTGAATATCGGTTTTCTTCCCATAAAAAATACCTCCAAGTAGAAATCTAATTTAATTAATTAGACTGTCTGCTTTGGAAGTATCATATCATTCAAGACATCAGCTTTTCGTTTATAAATTTCAGATTAGATAAAACAAGTTCTAATGTCCTTTCTTATGATGACTTGTCTTTTTAGCGGCATCTAAACTACCCATCATTCGTACGATTTTCTTTTTTTCAGCCAGTTTTGAATTTAGCTGCTCTCTATCGGTTGAATATTCAAGCTCTTTAAGCAGCTTTTTATAACTCAGTAATCTATCCATCGTCAAAGAGCCTTCTTCAATGGCTTGTTTTACAGCACACTCTGGCTCCTCGTCATGTTTGCAATCAGAGTATTTACATCTTTTTGCGATGGTAGAAATATCCTCAAAAGACGTTTCTACATCAGCGTGGAAAACCTGAATTTCTCTCATACCTGGCGTGTCTATGACTATGCCACCAGAAGGTAGTATCAACAATTCTCTATGAGTTGTGGTATGCCTACCTTTTTCATCTTTTCTGACTGGATTAACCTCCATTTTATCTTTATCAAGCAAGAGATTGATTAATGTTGACTTTCCGACACCTGACGAGCCTATAAATGCAATGGTCTCACGTGGTTTAATATTGGATTTAATAGCATCCACTCCTTCGCCTGTTAAACCGTTCACTGTAAAGACTTCAACACCAAAAACGACTGATTCAACTTCAATTACTCTTGTTACAATATCATCACAGAGGTCAGTCTTTGTCAAAATGACAACCGGAGTAGCACCACTTTCCCAGGTTATACTCAAATAACGTTCCAATCTTCTAAGGTTGTAATCATGACCAAAAGCCATGCAAATAAATACCTTGTCTATATTGGTAGCAACTGTTTGTTCATCACTCTTCTTTCCAGCAACACTTCTAGAAAACGTACTTTTCCTAGTTAATATACCATGGATAATCGCATCTCCTTCAGCATCATTTTTACGATCTAAAAGCACCCAGTCTCCCACCTTTGGATAATCTGAAATATTATCAGCAGCATAACTCATTTTTCCTGAAATTCTCGCAGCAACTTCCCCTTCATCAGTCATCACCCTGTAGATGTTCCTATATTCAACACTGACTCTTCCGAGAAAGAAAGAAGAAGAATTCATCTTATACTCCTGTTGAATTGTTTCGTTTAACCCTAAGTCAAAGAGATTCATTTAATGCCTCCAATTTATTTTCCTAAAACATATATATCCAAATTAACAACTAATAAGACAAATATAATGAATTTCCTTATTTTTTTTAATTTATTTTCTTTTAATTATTCATTTTACGCATAATATTCAAGGAAATCTTGACTATGTGGTAAGAACACAGTTTATAATAACTATAAGAGGTGGTATAAATGGTTAGAGAAAAGCTGATAAAAAAAGAAGTATGTCATATGTTTAATACGTCAAAGGAGTTTTTAAGACACTACGAAAATAAATTACTGCTACAACCCGAAACCAATGACAGCAGGTATAGATTATACGGACATGAGGAGATTCAAAAAATAAGAGAGATCCTTTTATTAAAGGAGTTGGATTTCTCGATAAAAGAAATGCAAATGATAAATAATCGCTCTATTGAAAAACATGATTTCATTCAATTGATAAAGATTCATCAAACAAGTCTGACAAAGAAAATCGAACAGTTAATGAAAACTCATAATGATGTGAGCCAACTACTGGAGTTACTTGATAGAGATGAAACCTTCTCATTTTTAGAAAAGGAATATCCCAAAAGGTATTATGTATTAACAGATAGTTTACAGTTTGATGAATATTCCACATTAAAAGCATACTACGACAAATACAAAGATTATATTGAAGATGACTCCTATTCAGAGCGCATATTTCAAATGATATATAATTATAACGCGTTGAAGTTAGATCAAGCTCTAGAAGGTCAAGTGGCTGTAGAAATCAATCAGAAATCTGATGTCTGTTATACATTACAGTCAGGTAGTTATCTTTCTGTATTTTATCCTTTTGAACATGGCAATTTCAAAGACTTGAAATTTGTAGCAAAGGCTATTGAGGATTATTTGGATAAACAAGATCTGAAACGAGCCGATGGTATCGTTTTGGAAAAGGAACACCCTGAGTTATCTATTTTTTTAGACGAGGGTATCACCATTTTTGAATTGCAAATTAGAATAGAAAGGAAACACTAATGTCATTTTACGATAAGATAGAAAATGTGAAAACTTATATGCAAATGTGTGAAGGTTATGACCCTACAGAACTCATTACTCTTTTAAAGAAGTACTTAGAAAAAGGAAGTACACTTCTAGAACTAGGTATGGGACCAGGAAATGATTTAGATGTATTAAAGAATGATTTCACTGTAACTGGTTCTGATATTACGGAACACTTTCTTACCCTTTACAAAGAGAAATCTCCAACTTCTGATATCATGAAACTTGATGCTATCAGCTTAGAGACCAATCGGAGATTTGATTGTATTTACTCAAATAAGGTGTTAATGCACTTAACAACAGAAGATTTGAGAAAGTCCATTATCAATCAAAAAAACATCCTTAATGCTAATGGCTTGATATGCCATACCTTTTGGAAAGGCACATCTCAAGAATATATGGAGGGCACCTTGTTTCAAAACTACTTAGAAGATGACCTTTTAACTTTATTTCATAAAGAATTTGAATTGCTGTATATTGAATCTTTTAAAGAATTAGAAGATGATGATTCAATAGTTCTGATTATGAAGGCAAAATAAGCTTAAAAGTAAAATAAACTGCGTCTCTTTTGAGACGCAGTTTAAAACACATATAGGTATAACTTCTTTTATAACACTTGCTCTAAAAAACCTCTAAAAGCATCGGTTGTTGGATGGTCTAATATTTCTACACCACCTTGTTCTTTTATTTTTCCTTCTTCAATAAATAGAACATAGTCTGCAACATTTTTAGCAAAGGCTATTTCATGAGTTACAATAAAAAACTTCTTCCCTAGTATTCTCAATTCTTTTATCATGTCTAATACTTCTTTTGTAAGGACTGGATCTAACGCCGAAGTAGGTTCATCAAAGAAGAAGAGTTCTGCATCCACAGCAAGTGATCTGACAATAGACACTCTCTGCTGTTGTCCCCCACTTAACATATAAGGATACTTATTTTTATGTTCTAATAAGGAAAACTTTTTTAATAAACCTTCTACTTTTTCTATAGCTTCTTCTCTTGAAAAACCTTTTATTTTCTCTAGAATCAAGACAATATTATCGAGTACCGTTTTATGCGGAAATAGACTGCCTGTTTGGAAAACAAAGCCTATCTTATCTTTAAAGTCTCTTGTACCTACTATATCATCGTTAATGAAAATGCTCCCCTTATCAAAAGATTCTATACCACTAAGTAATCTTAATAAAGTGGATTTACCACTACCACTCTTTCCGATTAATGCTACTGCTTCAACATCTTCTAAATTCAAACTAACATCATTAAATACCACTTCAGCATCATATTTTTTAGTTAAGTTATTAATCTCTATCTTCATATCTTTATTCTCTTTTCTAAATAATCTGTCAGTTGTAAAAGTGGTATTGTAATTAACAGGTACAATGCCAACAAAATTAAATACCCTTCTGTATATGCAAAGGTTTTGGATTGTACCGTTGAAATATTGTAGAAAAGTTCCTTGAATCCTATTAAATACAATAATGAACTACTTTTTATGATTGTAGAGAGCTGTCCCGACAAAGGAGGCAACATTATTTTAACCATTTGAGGGAAAAGAACATATCTGTACATCTGAATTTTATTAAATCCAAATAAGTCACATACAACCAGTTGATTTTTATCGATGCCTTCATATGCACTAATAAAAAGTTTCATCATAAACGGCGCAAAATAAATGGTTAAGGAACTGATTCCTAACACCAATTTACTGTCTACTTTAAGTGCTGTTCCAATAAAGAAATAAAAAACAATTACTACAACCAGCATTGGCGAACCAAACATGATGTTGGTTAAATGATTGGTTAAGTATTTTACATAGGGTACTTTACTTCTCACTGTGAAAAACATAAAGAAACCAAACACGAAACTAAGTATGAATATAATTAAACTGATAAAAATAGTCCATCCCATTCCTGATGCTATATACCCTAAATAAGGAATATATTTTTCAAAATGTAATTCTGAATTGGGTATATTGATGATGACCAAATATACACCCAACATTATTGTTAAAATAGATAATATATAATGTAATGCTTTTTTAATTTTCATATAAGTAAAACTCGAATCCTTTCCCAACCAATTCATTTAGCACATCATCATATTCTGTCGCGATTTTTTCGTTTACACCTAATTCTTCACGTTTGCTAATAAATTCATTCAACTTTTCTAATAGTTCTGTATCATTTTGTCTTACACCCATGCCTATTGGAGATACATCAACAGGCTCATAAATAACCATTAATTCTTCTGGATAGTTACGACTGATACTTACTGCACTTGCTGCGTCCACCATAAAGATATCAGCATTACCACTTACTAATTCCAATGATGCTGTCGCTTTATCATCAAATTCCAATATTTCAGGATTATTGGCTTTTTCTTTTGCCATCTCTAATGTTGCAAAACTCTTTGGACCTACAAACTTAACACCTTCTTTAGTAAAGATATCATCATATGTTTTAACGTCACTGTTTTTATTCACAATAGATAAAATCTTAAAATACATATACGGATCAGAGAAAGCTATTTTTTCTTTTCTACTTTCTGTGATGCTCATTGAAGCAATAATTACATCAATTTTTTCAGTTTCCAAAGCTGGAATCAAACTACCAAACGGTAAATCAACGATTTCTACTTTCATTCCTAAATACGCACCTAATTCCTCTGCGATCATAACACTGATGCCTTCAGGATCCCCATTTGTATCCATGCTTTCAAAAGCAGGCCACTTTAACTCCATACCGACTTTTAATACCTCTTCTTGTTCTACTTCACAACTAATCATCGTAAAAACAATAGCAATCATCATCGTGATAATCATTATTTTTTTTGATTTCTTAAAATTCATTTGGATCCCCTTTCATACCTTTAAACTACTTCGACGTCGAAGCATCTGTTTAAAAAAGATGAGCCTACTTTTGGCTCTTAAAATTCTGAAAAACTTGTTCTAGTCCTTCCTTGAAAAATTTTATTTGCTCTTCATCCATGTACTGATATTGGATGTCGTATAACTTCTCCGATATTTCAATAAAATCATCTTTCATTAAAATACCCTTTTCTGATAAAGATACAATTGTTGATCTTGCATCCTCTTCATTAACACGTGATACTATATATCCAAGGTTTTCTAACTTTTTTAATAAAGTAGTAACCGTTGAGCGTTCCTTTTTTATTATCTTGGATACTTCAGTTTTAGTCATTTCACCATGAAATAAAAGCGCAGATAGAATATTGCCATGAGAAGGTACCAATCCCATATGGCCTCTTAGCTCTAACTCTTTAATGATGACTTGATTTGCCAAATCACGTATTTGGCTGACTCTTGATATTGTATTATCTACTCTCATAACGCAATTATACTTCGACGTCGAAGTAATGTCAACTACTGGATTTAATATTTCAAAAAAAAGATGCTTAAGCATCTTAACTTTCATTATTTTTGATAAAAGAAACAGGTGCCTTCATCTCTAATCATACCAACACCTTCATAACATTTAATACCAGAAGGATTTTCAGTATCCACATACAATCTAGTCTTCCATAATCCCATGCTCTCAGAAGCTTCTATCACCTTGTTCATCAATACTTTTGCTATACCATGTCCCCTGAATTCCTCTGGTACCCATAATTCATCTACAAACATTGTACCCAATCGTTTATCTGGTTTTGGAATAACCGATGCTGAGATATATCCCGCTTTTTGATTATCAACTACAGCCATATAAATATGAAGCAAATCATTGTTGATCAAATCCCACATACCAATCACATCTTCTTCTAAGGCTAACTTAAAATCTGTATCATGATTGGGTTTGACACCTACTCTTCTCCATTCAGTCATTTCAGTAAATTCGTTATAGTTCTCTTTTGTTATTCTTATAATTTCCATACTCTGCATTCTAAACTCCTATGTCATTTCTACTAAACCTCATTATTATTTTACCAAATATTATATTTTTATCCAACAACTTTAATTATATCGTTCCAATGATGACCAATAGCTCAATCACGGTTATGAAGTTTGCAAAGCAATGTACAATGATACCCAATAACATAGACTCTTTTTTATAGACAATATAAAAAAGAGGTGTAAGTGCAATCACTCTTGCTAAGATTAACCACGGTGACCAAAAGTGATACACGGCAAATAATACCGAATTGACGATAACACCATAACGCCCCATCCATTTCATCCGCGACAATAAAAATCCACGAAAATATAATTCCTCTATGACAGGTACCAAAAGTGTGAAACTTAGAAAGGAAACTACTGTAGACCAAACAACTAAGTTTTTATTAAACACTGTCATATCTTGTACAAAATTATAATCTGTATTGATGAAGTAAAACACTTGATCAAATAATTGTTCTGAGATAGGTCCTGTCAATTTCATTAGAATGCCTATAATCAACATTAAGACAAAAGTATATCCTATGTTTTGTTTTAGACTTAGGATTTTATTAAAACCCAGTACTTTAAACACATTAAAACTATTGGTTTCTTTTTTTGAGACATAAAGTAAATAACCCAATTCAAATATTACAGCGAATAATGTTGCTGACATTCCCAATAATATGGATCTAGGCAGGTCATTTAAAAACTCAATTCTTAACGCCAATAGATATCCCAAATTAATTATGAAGCCAGGTAATAAGTGCAGAATAACTATTTTTCTTTTATTTTTAATCCTTTTTTCATTTTCCATTTGTTTCCTCCTTCTATGATTTTAATGATAAACTATAGTATAATACCAATGTCAAATCTTCAAAACAGCAAACTGTATTCTCTCTGATTGTAAAAACAAATTAGGGGTAAATTATTATCAGCAAACATAGTCATTCCTTAAGTAATAAATTTTGATTATGTATTATCTATATTAAGGAATAAACCAACAGGAGGAAGAATGACTGCTAGTAAACTGAAAGAAAAAATATTAAAGATCAGAAGTCATATTATACCGACATCAAGAATTATGCAGAAGGAATTTTACGTAACCATCGCTAAAGAAAACTTCATTAGACTGTTATGTCTAAGCATCTTTTACTTTTTATTCGAATTACGTATCAGACTAACATTACCACCGCAGAAATCTGATATGTTAAGAATGATTTCAACGTTCATTTTTTATTTCCAAGCGTTTTCCATCCTCGTTGCCATATGGCAGATAAAAAAGAAAAAAACTTTAAATGGTGTGTTTGCCCAATGGTACATTTCGATATACTGTATCATAGTCTTGTCTTGGGCTGTTAATGTCGGTCTCAATCAAGTTTTACATACCGGTTCAATCACCATGTTTATTTTGACGTTAACGGTTACTTCTGCATTCTTCTATAGAAGAGTACTGATTACACTTTTGACCAACTTCGGCTTCTATTTCTATTTTGCCTATAATATGAAATATGGTTTGGACATCACTGTGCTTGTTAGACCTGGACCTCAAAAGGTACCACGCGCTGTAGAACTTTACACAACAGATGCTTTTCTGATTGCAGCAATTAGTTGCATTATCGGTATCATTGTGTTCAGCTTAAGATTAAGTGTTTTTTATGAAAAAGAAGCACTTAAAGAGTTAATATCAAAAGATGCCATGACAGGTGTTTTAAACCATCATGCCATCTGTGAGACACTTAAAACAGAAACTCTTAGAGCTAATCGATATGATTTACCAATGAGTGTTCTGATAATAGATATAGATCATTTCAAAGCCATCAACGATACTTATGGACATCAGTTTGGAGATGAAGTCATCGTAGAAGTTGCAAAAATAATGCAGGAGAATTGTCGTGAAACAGATTATATAGGAAGATACGGTGGTGATGAATATTTAATTGTATTAACCAATACCAAAAGTGATAAAGCCTTAGAAATATGTGACCGTTTAAGAAAAAGCATTGAAGCAAAACAATTCGAAAATTCATGTACAGTCACTGTCAGTTGTGGTTTAAAAAATCATGAAGATGAAAATGATGATGAACTGATCAAACATGCTGATGAGGCATTGTATCAAGCTAAGAAAAATGGTAGAAATAGAGTATTCCGTTTCTAGAACGTATTATACTATTCTTTATTCATACATATAATGATTTAACGACTTCTAATGGAATCAAAAAAGTAGAAAACAATAAGTTGTTTTCTACTTTTATTTCATATAATTTTATTGCTATTCAATCATTTTAACTTTCATCAATTGGAACATACACTTCCAAATAAGATTTCATCTCAGAATCTTCTTGACCAATAAACAACATATTGATATAACATTCTCCGATAATAGTTAAATTCTTTTCAATCATATAGTTCATAGTGCCTTCATAAGTACGTTTTACTATATCTTCACCATTATAAGAATCCTCAACAACTGTATAAATACAGTTTCCTGGCGAGATGACATAATCAAAGTTACTCTCAGCCACCTTGTCTCTAGTTTCTGTTATCAACATAGAATTCGAAACAAGTTTATCACCTTCCATAACAATTTTTCTAGTCAGTTTTTTTATAGTCGCTTCTTTTTTATTGTTATAACTCGTATTATGGATCTTATTGAATTCACCATAAGCACGAAAATCTTCTATTTCGCCATGCACACATAAAGCTGGCATTTTTTTGACACTGTACACATTCAAGTTTCTTCTGATAACCTCACAGTCGTCTCTAAACTTATTCAAATTGCACTTAATTAAATTTAATTCTTCCAACTTAAGTTTTATCTCTTTTTCTTTTTCAACAGTCATCGATTCTACATCGTTTATCGTGCTGTTTAGACATATCTCTCTTATTGTATCAATGCTTAGATCCATCGTCCTATAAAATTCTATTAATAAGACAGTATCGACATCAACAAAATTATATTCCCTATAATTGTTCATCTCATTTTTAATCGGTTTCAAGATCCCTTTTACTTCATAATACCTTAGGCGATCTTTAGAGACACCTGTGATCTCTGATACTTGACCTATTGTATACATTGAAACCTCCATTATTTTTTGTGTTAAGTTCAGTTCTTATTAATTGGCATTATAAAAATAGACTTCAATCTTTGAAACAACATTTCCATCAAAATGTATCGCCATAAAAGCACTACCTGGTTTGGTTGTTACCAAGATCTTATGATGTCCCTCTTCAATCCCCAAAGCGCCCATATAACCTTGTGTCTCAGTACCGTCACTTCTTTCGCCATAGAATAAGCCGTCTGATTTCAGATAATTCTTTTCATGAGGGAACTTCCCTAAAACTTGTTCAAGTGTTTGTCCTACTTTAAGACCTCTTGGTAAGTCATGGTCAGTTGCTCCAATGATATCTATACGCCATATGATATCATCATACTCTGTAAATCTATAATCGATATTCCCATCATGATACGCTCCTTTAGAGTATTCTAAATGGCTCAGTTCACTCTCTACAATGGTTGAATCAAATAACTTAAATGATAATATTTCTTTTTCTGATAAATAAGGAATCTCTAAGTTCCATGGTGTCCATTCAATGATAATTGGAAATTGACCAAAGCCAGATTCAATATCCAGCTGATACTCTTCATAGGTATAATACAAATACCCACTATCAATCCAGGTCACAACTTCATAATTCAATATACTGTCTTCATAAGTGAGTGAAACAACTTCTTTACCATCTTTTGTATCTATTAAAAGTTTAAGAGCACCAGTTTCAATATCAACCAGATAAACATCGCCGCCTTGAGTGATGGTACCAGTATCAAACCCAAGCATTGAAATAAGGCGGGTCTCGTCATACCACTCACATGATTTAACGGTTCTACTCTGTTCTTGTCTCTTTTCTAAACCATCTGACGTGACTTGTGACAGTTGACCATCCTGATAGATGTTAATGGTACCACTTTCTTCAAATCCAACACCATTTACAAAAGCGATACGCTCACCAGACGGACTAATTTTAGGAACAGAAAGTGCACCTTTTTCAACTAAATAATAGGCCTCATTCTTTTTAATGATAATCTCACTGACAAGTTCTATTTTAAAATACAAACCTTCTGATAGATAATAAATTTCAGAACCATCATTCAATTGACCTGCTAAAGTATAACGGGCTATATTAATGTCTTCTAAAACGATATCTTCTAAAACAGTATCTTCTTCAACTGTTTCTTCAACATCTGGAGTTACTTTTGGAACTAAATAATCCTCTTGCATCATTGAAACATAATTCTCTAATATGTTTTCCATATCCTCTATGATATTTGTTTCAAATGTATAATCCTTGTTATTCATACTTACTGTCAAACCGTTGATGATACGAATTTTCTTGTCGCCACTGATATCAATGAAATACAGATACCCTTCTGTTTCATCAAGTTCTGTTTCCAATAAAACACTATTGTTCAGCAAGTCAAATAGTTCATCTAAAACCTCTTGATCTTCAACGATATAACTGACACCGTCCCCCCACTGAACAACGACTGAATCCGACTTTTCATATGTTAATACGGTATCACTACTACAACCGACTAGAAATAACATCATTAATAATATGATTATTTTTTTCATAATTTCCTCTCTTATATAAATCGTATGGTATTTATGGATAACCCCCTATAATAAGGGTACTTCTAATTATTTACTTTAACAAGTAAAAAATAAAAACAAGCAGCTCAGCTTGTTTTATAGTTTAGTGATTTAAGTTATACTTGTCAGTTCTTAAAACCATTTGATATCCCTCTTACAAAGTTTGAGACAACAGTACCTAACGGTAGTGGTGTGACGTCAAATTCTCCTGTAGGTGATATAGTAATCACAGTGCCACCTCTTTGTGTATAACACTTCTTTATGCCTTTATAAGCAAGAAAATCAAGGGACATACCATATACCAACATGATATCTTTATAAGTCAACGAGATGGTGTTCAAATGATCATGACCACAAAACATGCCTTTTATGATACCCGTTTCAACAGCTCTATCAAATAACTCACATTTGTTTTTAGAGACACCGAAATAGTCGTTGGTTTCGCCAATACTACCAAAATTATAAACAACTGATTTATCTCCCAGTTTCATCTTTTCATAAGCAATTTTATATTCAAGCAGTGGCATATGGAAAAATGTAAGAGCTTTTAGATCTTCCTTTTCGTTCTTTAATTTAACAAGTGATGTCATACACCAATCTATTTGATCTTTATGAATGCAATCAAAACCGCTGAAAAACCATCCCTTACCATACATGTTGGAATCCATCAGAACAAGAGACGATACCAACTCGTCGTTTGGTTTTCTTAGATTAATAATAAAATTACCAATGCCGTAAATATCATCTCTACCTTCTGAAAAAATACAATATACACCCGTTTTAAGAAGTTCAGCTAGATCTTCTCGACTTCCTTTTGATCCAATTTCAAGGTCATGATTTCCAAATACCATTGTATAAGGCGTTTTATAACCATCTAGAAATTTCATCAACTTTTTCATTTGTTTGATGTTGTTTAAAGTCCCCGATTTCGGTAAAAAAGGATAGATGATATCACCGGTTAATACTAACAGATCAGGTGAGGATTTACGAATCAAGGCATCCACAGCATCTAAAACTTGTTTATCCGAGTTCTTCGATAAAGGACCAAATCCCAAATGTAAGTCCGTCAATTGCAATATTTTAAAATCCTGATTTGGAGAAATGATTAAATCAAAAGATTCTTCATTATTAGCATGAACATTTTTATACATATATCATATCTCCTTTATTTAAGTTAATGGTAATAATGCGCCAATTGCACATAACGCTGCAGAGATTACCATTAAAATTTGAAATGGTATCGTACCTAATTTACCACATATCGGACTTGAACCTGCGTTTTTTCTTGAGCGATTGTATGTAAATATAAGCATCACACCAACTAAAACAACAACACCACTCATGAGTCTCGTTAATATAATAAAACTACTTACTCCAAATAATGAAAATGCAATACACGGTAGAGTGGCAAGTATCCAACAGACTTTATTGTTTAAACCCACTTGTTCATGTACAACATCTCTTAAGCTCAATGTATTAGACCAAAATGTTGACAGAAGAGCTAGCAATGAAAACACACCAGCTAAAATCGCTGCCCAAGGGGCTATGCTTTTTCCGAGTTGGAGATATGCCATCTCTTTATCCAAAGTACCTTTACTACCAAGTAAAACGGTAGATGTTACTATCAATACAAAACATGTGGATATTGCAAAACCTACTAATATAGAGAATCTTATTTTTTTAGGATCACCCTTCAATCCTTTTACAGACTGGATAACCGCTTGATTGGCTGAAGTTGCAAACACAACCATACTGTATAAAGCCAACAAATTATTGGGATGAAATGGTGCAGCTACTAAAGAGTTTACAGGATTCATAAAAGTCCCGACCGTCATACAGCTTACTATCAATATCAATAAGATCACAGTATACTTCTGTGCGATCCCTACTGCTTTCATACCCATAAAAACAACAATACCTGCCAATAAGTAATATAGGATTTGAGCCATATAAAATGGTACCGAGAACCAGTTTTGAATGATTTGTGCACCACCATTGATATTGCCACTGACACCAATCATAATGGCTACACCATAGACTGCAAACATTCCCCAACTGAACACTTTTTGAAACTTCCCTCTAAAGAGTTCCCCTTCAAAACTTTTTACAAGTTGCACACCACCATTATTATAAGATAATTCTGCAATCAGCAAATGTAATATGACATTAATAAAATACCCCAAAGCGAGTATCCATAACACATCTTTAAGACTATTCTTAGTCGCTAAATATGGTACGGCAATAATACCGGTACCAATACTATGTCCAACGATCATACTGATGGACTCAAATTGCGTTAACTCAGCTTCACTTTCTATGGATTTTACTTTTAATTCTGCTCTACTTTCCAATGCTCTTACCATAATCATTCTATCCTAACTATAATTATTATCTCAACGAATCCACAATCAGATTAATTTTTACCTTGTATTCCTATTATAAACCATAATTTTAGTTTTGTGTAAAACTACATGAAATGAATTTTATTATAGAAATGAAATCTAAAAACCACTCTACAACTGCAGAGTGGTTTTTTTATCTTGCAAAACATTCCGGGTGGAAGTTGTAACTACAAGAATCAACTGGCTAATTATAATAAGATATAAATCATCTTATTTTGTAGATCCATTTTCTATTAGGGTCGCAAGGGTTCTATAGGTTTGAATTTTTAGATTCGGTTTCTTCAGAATCTGTAAAATACTCTCCCCGGCTTGTTTACCTAAATCATATACATCGATATCAATGGTTGTCAGATTCGGATCCGTTGTTTTGGTAAAAGGATACGCATCAAATGTTACAATGCCAATATCCTCTGGAATTTTAATACCACTTGCTTGAATAGCTTTAAAAGCGCCTAAAGCTAGATAGTTGTTCGCACAGACAACGGCATCGGGTTTATCCTTACTCTTTAATAACTTGTTCATCATCTCATAACCGCTTTCAATCGAAGATTCTCCAAGTTGAACATATTCGTTCTCTACAGTTACCTCTTGCTGGTCCAATACATGTTTAACACCCTCTAATCTGCAAGTGGAGCCTATATCATTTTTGCGTCCACCGATAAATCCAATTGTATTATAACCAATAGATAATAAGTGTTTTGCAGCTAACTCACCAGACAAGGTGTTATCATTATCAATCCAACAAAGTTGTGTCTTATATTCAGGACATCCCAAAACGATATTTGGAAAATCAGCCTCAATGATTAGATTTTCCAATTCCTTTGTGATGATAGAAATATGCAGTACAATGCCATCCACACTTTTTTGAGTAATAACATCTCTTAAAACATCTAGACCATTATCTTTTCTGATCCCTACAATATTCAAACTGTAGTTTTTCTTAGATAAAGCATTTTGAAGACCAACCATAGTTTCAAACATATGTGGATTTTCAAAAGCGGCATTCTTTTCGAGTGATGTTACAAGCAAAATGGTTCTTGTCGATTGACGTGCAAAGTTCTGAGCCCGTCTATTAGGATGATAATCCATTTCTTTCATGATTTCTTTAATACGTGAAGCAGTTGCTTCAGATATTGTTGGAACATTATTTAATACTTTAGAAACTGTTGTTGTTGAAACACCAGCTTTTTTTGCAACATCTTTAATTGTAATCGCCATATATTCCTCTTTTACTCTCTTCTTTTTTTGATTATAAAATAAGGGGAATTATATGTCAAATTTCTTAAGAACAGCATAACCAAAACCATCTATTTTACTTTCTTTGAATCCGTTTTCAAAAAGTACTTTACCTTGTAGAAGTTCTTGATCTATCTCAATGGTATCTTGACTTGGATTTAAGATTACAACTACAGCGCTACCTTCTACAGACCTTTCAAATACATAAAGTTTACTGTCCGTTTTGGCATGTAAAGTTCTATACTCACCGTGAGTAATCTCTTTATTTTCTTTTCTAATAGAAATGGCTTCCTTATAAAACTTATAAATGTCTTTATTTACATCCCATTCCATCGGTCTTCTATAATCTTTTTCCTCAATGCCATGAAGTAACTGTTCATCACCATAATATATTGACGGTACACCAATAAACATCATCTGGAACAATACAGCCAGTTTGAATTTCTGAATATCTTGATTACATACAGAATAAAAACGCGATACATCATGACTATCCAGTAGATTCAATTGTCCCCAGAGCATATTCTTTCTGTATCTTAGTCTCATATTTGTAACTCTTGCATCAAACTCAAAACCACTTAATACATTATCTGCAAAGAAGTATTTACAATGTTTTCTTAAATCATAGTTCATTGTTGAATCATACATACTGCCATCCAGCCAATGTTGAGCACTTTCCCACACTTCTCCGATAATGAAGCTATCAGGTTTTACTGCTTTTACAGTTTTTCTAAAAGCTCTCCAGAAATGATCATCAACCTCGCTGGCTACATCCAATCGCCAACCATCAATATCAAATTCTTCAATCCAATATTTACCGACCTCTAAAAAGTAATCCCTTACATCAGGATGACCTGTATCTAATTTAGGCATCAGTCTTTCATAGGCAAAACATTCATAACTTGGAATGTCCTCTGGATTATCCGGTCTGATAACCGGTGATTCCAGACGGTAAAACCAATCCCAGTACTTTGACTTTTCACCTTTTTCAACCACATCTTCAAAAGCATAAAACTGCCAACCGCAATGATTGAAAACACCATCAATTATAACCTTGATACCATGTTCATGATAAGTCTTTACCATGGCTTTGAACTCTTCATTGGTTCCAAAACAAGGATCCACTTTAAAATAATCTACGGTATCATATTTATGATATTCTCCTGCTGTAAAAATCGGATTGATATAAATACAGTTGATACCTAATTCTTTTAAGTAATCAACATTTTCTTCAATGCCTTTAATGGTGCCACCAAGTCTGCTATGTGACCATACCGAACCCACTTTTTTCTTAATGCCTTTATTGCTGATGAATCGTTTATCAGTCGCGAAACTATCCGGGAAAATATTATAGATAACCGCATCATTAATCCAATCAGGAATTTTCATAATATCTTCCTTGTGATTAAATGGTAGTTTATAATACTCTGACCGATCATCAACCAACTCCGATCTAAAGAAGTCAGAATAATAAAATTCGGCACTGTCTCCATCATCTAACTTGAAATAATAATAAATTCTATGATATAAACTTTCCAATTCTACTTCAAAATAATCAAATAACTCATCCGATGCAACAACTTGCATAGGGACTTCATGAAAGATGATTGGATTCTGTCTACACGCTGTATCACCATAATATAACGTGCATGTCTTTAAGTCTTCTTTTGCAGATCGGAGTCTGAAGACAACTCTATTCTCATCAATGCCATGAGCATATTGAGACATAGGAATATGCAGTATAGACTCTTTTTTCATTCTAACCTCCTGATGTTATCCTTTCATACCCCCTACAGTCAATCCTGATACCATATGTTTCTGTGCAAACAAGAACATAATAAGTACCGGTAATGAAACCATCAAAGAAGCGGCTGCAAATATAGGCCAGTTTCCAGATGTTTCAGTTGCTTGTAGTGAATATAGTCCTGCTGCTAATGTATAGTTATCAGCACCAGTCAAGAATGTAATAGCGTATATATACTCGTTCCATACATAAATCAAAATCATAACTGCAGTTACAATAATTGATGGTTTTGCGAGTGGTATCATAATGCTTTTTGCAATGATAAAATCACTAGCGCCATCTATTCTAGCCGCTTCTTCAATTCCCATGGGAACGGTATCAAAATATCCTTTTAAGTTCCATAAAGCAAATATGGCCATGGTACCAATATAGACAATAACAAGTCCCAATTTCGTATTAATGAGTCCTAACGGACTTAACAATCTATAAATCGCAAACATAGAAAGTATTGCTGGAAATGCATTGAGTAATATCAATGTATTTAGAATCGTTTTTCTGCCTTTGAAACGATGTCTAGAAAAAGCATATGCTGCAGGTATGGCAACGCCAAGTGAAAAAACCAACGTTGATACCGCTAATATAGAACTGTTCTTAAACCATAATAGTAGTGGTTTATCCATTATTACTGCTATGTAATTTTTAAAAGTAAAGTCTTTTGGAATGAATGAAAAATCACTATCCACTAAACTGTTACTGGTATTAAACGATACTGAAAAGGCATAAAGAATCGGAAGTAAGGCGATAAAACAACACATAATAAAAAAGATATTTAAAATAATTTTTCTTGTTATTTTTCTCTTTTTCATTGAACCTCCTCCTTAAGTCTTTTCCTTGTTGCCAATGTAAATACAATCAACAATGCAAATATAATAATTGAAATTGCTGAACTGAATCCGTAATTATTAGTAATAAATGCATTTTCATATGCATATGTTAAAACGGTATGAATATCTGCACCTGTTTTGGCACCCGCTTGTTGCGTTAATAAAAAGATAACGTCAAACTGTTTAAAGGTTGTAAAAATAGTTATGATGACAGCCGGACCTATTACTGGCTTGATCAACGGTACTGTAATCATCAACGTTTTCTCTAATGGATTTGCGCCATTCATATCAGCATACTCATAATAACTTTTACTCACACTTTGGAGCGCACCATCCATAATCATAATCATAAATGGTAGTGCCAACCAAAGATTAACGGTCATACAGCTTAAGAAAGCTGATAAGTCTCCACTTAACCAAACCTGCGTCTGAAGTCCTAGTTTTTCAAGCCATTGGTTTAACAAGCCAAATCTAGAGTTAAACATACCAGTCTTCCATAAGAGAATCGAAACATACCCGGGCATTGCCCATGGAAACATGAGTATGGTTTTGTAGAGATTCTTCAGTTTTAATGAGTTATTGTTCAAAAGACTGGCCAAACCAAATGCAATGAACAATTGTAAAATCATATTAGAAATAGTCCATACGATCGTTCTAACAAGAGCTGCTAAGAATCCTGAATCCAACATAAACAATGCTGTTTTATAATTTTTTAGTCCTATGATTTTGAAATCAAACCAGTTATATATGTTCATATTGGTCAGTGATATATAAGCAGTATAGAGTATTGGGAAAATAACAATTAATGCTATCAAAATCAAAGAAGGTGCTGAATAAGCATAAGGCATCCACCTTATTTTCTTCTTATCCATTGGGTCACTTCCTTTCATCACTTACTTCATAGAGTCAATTACTTGTATTGCTTTTTTCTGGAACTTCTCTGCTGCCTCAACGACATCAGTTCCTTTCATATTGACAGATACCAATAAGTTACCTGCCATAACAAACATAACATCCATTTCTGGAATGTTCGGCATTGGTACAGCTGAATCTGCTGTTTCTTTCATAGCCATTATCATGTCGTCATTTTTAATTCTCTCATCATCGTAACAACTAGTAATTGCAGGTGCGCTGCCACTGACTTCTGCCATCTTAATCCCTAATTCGGGATTAGAGATCGTTTCTAAAACTTTAGAAATGGCGTCATGTTTTCGATCTGCAGCTACTTTTAAAACATGTAAGCCCTGAACACCTGAATAAGGTGTTAAAGGTTTGCCTGTTTTTTCTACAACTGGCATCGATGCAAATCCAAGATCAATTCCTGCGTCTCTTGCTGAAGGTACCAACCAAGGACCGTTAATTGTTGAGTGAGCAAGTTCTTCTAAAAACAAGGTGTTTACTGTGGAGTATTCACTTTCTCCTGGCATAAACTCTAAGAACTTCTTATGATACTCCAGTGCTTCTATAATCTCATCCGAAGTTAATAACGGTGTGCCTTCAGCATCTATTAGTCGACCATTGAATGCATGAATCCAAGGCACACTGTAGTAAACATTACTATGTTGCTCAACGAAACCAAACTGATCGTCTTTACTGGTCTCTTTCATATACTGATAGAGTTCTTCTGTTGTTTTAGGTACCTCATCTTCAGATAGGAGATTTTTATTGTACATAAATAAAAGTGTTTCATAATATATTGGTAATTGATAAATTTCTTCTTTATAAGTAGCTGCATCTAAAGTCATATCAATGTAACGATCAAGGATATCCTCAGATACAAAACTTGTTATCGGTTCTAAAATTCCCATTTCAGCGTAAACACCAACTTTATCATGCGCAAAAAAGTACATATCCGGTGCTGACGATGGGTCATTTCCAACAATTTTCAAAGCGCCTGTCAAGCCGTCTTTCTTTTCAAGTATCACATTTATTTCAGGAGCCAAGCCTACTAACGCTTCACTTAACACGTTAGCAACAGCCTCTTCCTTATCATGCCAAATTGTTATGGTTACAGGTCCAGAATTATCATCTCCATCGGATCCACAACCGCTGAACATACTTATAGATATTGCAATAACCATTAACAGAGAGATAATTCTTTTCATATAGACCTCCTACAATCTTTACTTAGCACTTTTTTTCTTATTTTGAATATAAAATCCACTACCCGCTAGTGCTACTACCAATACACCAATAAAGATATATACTGTAGTATTTGATTCTTCATCATTCGTTTCTTCAAGATTTGATTCTTTATCATTCGTTGATTCAATCTCAGAACTGTTATCTTCTTCTGAAGTAGTCTCAGGCTCTTCATAGTAAACTTCATATGTTTCTGAATCAGTAACAACAACCCATACGTCCTGGGCTTCAATAGATATGTCGCTAGTTTGAACAGCACCAACATTACCATTAAGAATAATAGAGTTAACCCATTTAGGTACTGAAAATGTATACCATTCGCCAATAAGCTCAAGTTCTTGTCCAGGCCAATTTGGAAATACATTCGTTCCGTCTGGTGCAGACCAAGCCCATAATGAAGGCATAATCCAATCAGATGGTGTTTTGGCATGAATTGTTATCATCTCTTCTGCAGGTGTTTCGATAACTGGTTTTTCATAAGATACAGATACCTCTTCAGAACCTTCAATTACCAACCATACATCTTTGGCTTCAATTGAAACATCTGTTGTTTGAACTTCTCCTAAATTACCATTAACAATAACTGAGTTAACCCATGCAGGTACTTTGAATGAGTACCATCCATCAGCACTTTGTTCTAATTCCTGTCCTGGCCAATTTGCAAAAGCATTGGTGCCATCTGGTGCTGACCAAGCCCATAAATGAGGCATAGTCCACTCTTCTGGAACATAAGCATTAACTGTTATCATCTCAACGCCTTCTGGTAATGCTCCTTCAGTCATTTGATCATGAGAGACAGCTGCTTCTTCAGGTCCTGATACGACAACCCATATATCTTTTGATTCTGTTTTTAATTCTGTAGTTTGTACTGTACCCTCATTGGCATTTACAATAACCGATGAAACCCAACTCGGTACATATTGATAATACCAACCTTCATTCGTTGTATCTTTAATTAACTTTTCACCTGGCCAAGCGTCATACACATTGGTACCATCTTCTGACCACGCCCATAAACTTGGTTCGTTCCACTCTTCTGGTACTTCGACGTAAATTATGATATTTTCCTCTGCTGCCATGGCAATGTTAAGCGTCAATGTCATTATAAAAATGATTGCCAAAGTTAAAGTCGTAATTTTCTTAATGCTTTTTTTCATATCTTTCCCCTCTCAATTATATCATTTAATCCCTAGGTGATTTTAAAAAAATTATATCATCGTAAATTGATTAAGTCAAGAATTATTTAGGTAACCGTTACCCTTAATGCAAACCTTTGTAAATCACCTTATTTATTTTTGTATTATATTATTTTAGGTAACCGTTACCCTTAGGAAAACCTTTGCTCTACATTACAAAAATATACATAGTTCTCCATCTTAAAACTACTTCTTAATGTTTAATCTATTGATTTTTGGATAAATATACTATAGATATACAACTATATGAGACTTAGTATCTTGTAATTAGGTCCCCTCTAAATCAATAAGGATGGTGAGACTTTGAATAATAACATTATTACGCATATTGAAGACAGTGCATTGTCAGAGATCTTCAAGACTATAGCTCAAGAACTTCAACTGGTAGAATTGAATATTTTTGAGTTTGAAGAGTTCTTTCGCGCACTCATACATCTTCAACCAAGAATGTTTATTGTTGAAATCAATGATGTTACAAACCCCTATTTAAAAGTAATGAAAATCATGAGAAAATCAATATTAACGCATCATGTACCTATTCTCGTGATTACAAAATCAACGTCTAAAGAACTATTTGAACAGTTATGTCTTCTAGACATTCAAGGCATACTTTATCCACCACTATATCAACCTGTTTTGAAACTGAATATCGAAAGAATCATAAAATCTGAAAAAGACCGCGAAACGTTACAAAACACTCAAGATATTCAAACAGTGCAAACAGTCATGATCTCAAGTTTAGCGACTTTAGCTGAGTATAGAGATCCTGAAACCGGTGAACATATCAAAAGAACACAGAACTATGTCAAAGCATTGGCAACAACGTTAAAGAAAGAAGGTCTTTTCCCAGATGAGTTAACAGATGAAAACATCGAGTTGATTTATATGTCTGTGCCTTTACACGATATAGGTAAAGTTGCTATAAAAGATCATATCCTTTTAAAACCTGGACGATTGTCCACTGATGAATTTGAAATCATGAAAACCCATACTACTTTAGGTTATGATACTTTAATCAGTGTCGGTAGCAAACTTAAGAGCAGTGCCTTTTTGGAATACGCAGCAGACGTGGCCAATTCTCATCATGAAAAATATGATGGTTCTGGTTATCCGAACGGATTAATAGGTGATGATATTCCTCTTGTTGGAAGATTAATGGCCATAGCAGATGTCTATGACGCTTTAGTCAGTAAGCGTGTTTACAAGGAAGCAATGACGCATTCAGATGCCATTGAGATAATCCGGTCTGGTACTGGTACTCATTTTGATCCAAGAATAGTAGAGTGTGCATTAAAATTGGAAACAACCTTCCAAAATATTGCTCAAACATATATTGATGCTGATCATTTATACAAATCAAACTCACAACTGATTACTTTACTTGATGATAATTTATTAAGGAAAATTCTAGTTGTTGAAGACAGTCGTATTGTAAGAACAATCACCAAAAATCAGTTGGATGCTTTGGGATTTGACGTAGATGAAGCAGAAGATGGTGAAGTTGGTCTGAAGATGATTCAGAAGAATGAGTACGATCTTGTTCTACTGGACTTGGAAATGCCAAAAATGAATGGATACGAAATGGCAGCAAAAGTTAAAAAAATGAAACGGTACCCTATTATGATTGCAATCACTGCTGCGGATTTTAATATCACACTAGCAGAACTCAAATCTTTAGGGATTATGGGCCTTATTTTGAAACCACTAGATTTTAACCTCATCGCAACGAAATATGCTGAAATTCTTAGAGGTAATGAGAAAAATTAATCCTAAAAGCCATGATACAGTAATCTGTAACATGGCTTTTTTTACTTATAAGGTCTTAAAGTAGATACCCATCTCGTCAAAATCATTAAATCTTTGAATAGGTACTCCATACCTTTCTAACAGAGTTTCTAATGCTAATTGGTGTTTTTTTGCCTCAACACTAAAGGACTGCAAATTAGCGGGATTATATATACTGATTAGGTCAATTAATCCTTCACACGATCCTGTTGTGCCTTCAAAAGCTGCTTCTAATTCATTCATCAGTTCAACAGCAGCAAATAATGGAGTCACAGTATCATTGATCTCACACGCTCTATATATCTTATTATAGCAGTTGATTAATTCTTCATATAAAAATCCTAAATGGTCTACAACCGGTCTTAGTTCCTGAGTTTCCTGTTCGACTAGACGAATCAAAGCTTCAGTATTTTGAACCATCATTTGATAATTCACTTTTATTTCACTTAAATTTTGGTTGGTAAACACAGTATCATACAAACGTGCAAAATCATTAGGTATATGTTGCATTGCAAGAATCTCTGATTTAAGTTTGCTCCGACCTCTTTTAACTGTTTCCTGATTCAGTAATGCAATTGAATAAGTGGTTGCATCTATAATATTCAGAGCTTCTTGTCTTGCTACTTTCATAGAATCTGTATGTGCTAGTTTGAAACCTGCTTTATACATCTCATTCAACTGATTTTTTGACTTTGCAATGAATTTCTTCTTATCAGATACATCCAAAGCTTTTGTTTTTAATGTATTGAACTTTTCCAAATCTGCTTCTGAGCTGTGATAAACCACTTGTCCTTCGGTTAATATCGATGTGATCCTCTCATTGTGATTGGCTATGCCTTCCATACGTTTCCAGCTGATTGGCCAGAAATCAAATCCGATACCATCAATAATAAAAACTTTCCCTAAGTTATTTCCTCTTTCTGTATTGGTTATAAAATACATATCCAAATCAGAACGACTATGGGTGTCATTGTAGATTGCTGAACCCATGATTACCACACAGGCAATATCTTCTTTATAATCACTTTCAATTTTCTCAATTAATATATCTATTGATTTCATTAGTTTCATCATTATCCCCCTATTCTCTTGATCACATTATACAAAAATAGATTGTTGATTAATATGCATAGTATTTTTACTAAAATATTATACCTAAATGCTCTATATAACATATCCGACAGAACATGAGGTCCTAAAATTAAAGTAACCTTCGCTTTATTAGCAAAGGTTACTTTTATAATTTAATATTAAGTTTTTATTTAAGCTTATTCATAGTGAACCGCATCTTTACTTAACCTTTCAACTAAAGTAAATTTAACTCTCTTTGATGTTAGAACATAAGTAATCATCAAAACAGTAACAATGATACTCCCAATTGCTGATGGTGTGAAACTAAATATATTGATTGCGAGAAATAATACATATTGAATTAACAATAAGAATTTTCCGACTTTCAATTTTCTCAGTATTGCAATATATGCCAACAACTGAGCTCCTAACAGACCACCATAAAGCAATAGGCCCAAAACAGTATAATGTTGAAAAGTCATTGCAAACGAAGTTGCGTTTAAGAATATACCTAAGGTTATTGCAAACATCAAGAAAAGCAAAAATCCGCCTAACTTAACCTTGCCTTTTTTATTTAACTTAAGATAGGTCTCAAAAAACTCAATTTCATCATTAGTAGGTTCAAATCCTCCTATGTGTTCATTTAAGTAAGCGACAATTTCATCACTTTTCCGGATTCCTGATAATGCTTTTTCATTAACATCTAACTCGTTTTCCATTTCGCCTCCAGTTCTTCAACCAAGTCCTTAATATAATCATTTATCTTTGATGCTTTTACTTTTATATCAGGTTCTACACCTACACCATCAATATTGGTTTGTCTTACATTCCAATAATGATTCACAATATAATACAATCTATTATTGATTGAATCATCATACACATGTTGCCCAACACCTTTTCCAAAGGTTTGTTCTCCAATAACCGTTACGTCTTCCAAATACGTTTTCAGACCCAAAGTGATCAGTTCTGACACAGAAGCAGTATATTGGTCTACTATGACATATATATGTTTAAATCCTGTCATAGAAGCATCCGAATAATATGAGTTGGTATACCCATCTTTATAGATGATTTGACTGGTTACAACTTCAGGCAATAAAACATCTAAAATATTATTGGCACTATTTGTATTACCACCACCATTATGTCTCAGGTCTAACAGTAGAATTTTATTTTTTGAATCCTCAATCTCATCTATCGCTTCAATAAACAAATTATCTGTTGTTTGGTCAAAGAATGGAATGTTAATGTAAACTACATGTTCTGTCACATCTAATTTATCAAGTTTTTCTAAAGCTGTCGTTTGATAGTTATAATCTTCTCCGTAAATCATATATGTAAACGGATCGAAAGGTTGTTTTATATTTTCAAGCAATACACTTATATCTTCATCACTTAATGCATCAATAGAGAGCTCACCATCTACTTGTTCATAATCATATAAATAATACTCCTCAAATAACTTCTTTAAAATACCATCTGACTGTTCATCTTTGTATCCTATCATCTCTTTCATGTATAACGCTTCACTGTTATTGGGATCATATTCTAAATAATTATCAATACTCTCTATTGCTAAATCAAGCTGATCTAAGTAAAAATACGATTCAGCCATATCATAATACATATAATACATGTCAGGATTTATAGCCAGTATACGTTTGTAATATTCAATGGTCATCTCATAATCTGACTTATGGTAATAAGAATAAGCAATGTATTTTAAGATTTCACTCTCATCCCCGTATTTCTCAATTGCCTTTAATCCGTGCTCAATTGCCTCGGAATATCTTTTGGCTTTATAGTAACCAGTCACCGCATTCAAAGACGGCGCTATGTCATCGGTTAACTCTATTGCCTTTTGAAAATATGGTATTGCTTCTAAATAGTAACCTTGATCATCATAAATCAAACCTTTCGTATTGTAACATTTATAATTATCCGGTTCCAAAGTCTCAAGAATATCTATATGTGTTAATGCGAGTTCATATTGATAACTGTTTTTTAAAGCATGTGTTAATAAATAACGGGTCTCAAAATCATTGTGACTCTTCAAAATTCCCAATATATACTCTGCACATTTATCATATCTCTCAGCATTATAATAATACCAAGCTGCATTTAAATGAACTCCCTCTTCAAACGAAAACTTTCTACCAATTTCTTTATAATACTCAAGAACTTCAGTTTCACTTTTATGTACTTCAAGCACTTTTCCCTTATAGTCATAGATTACATAATCATCAGGATATGTTTTAATACATCTATTAGCATACAACAGTGCTTCGTCATACTCACCATTCATCATAAAAGCGTCAACAATATTTAAATAAGCATCATAATCTTTGTCAATTTCAAGAGCTGATTTGAAAGCTTCAATAGATAAGTCATAGTCTCCTATATCATAGTAAACTCTTCCAAGTCCATAATATGAAAAATACTCATCTTCATTAATGTCTAATGACAGTTCAAAATACTCTATTGCAGTATCATACTCACCCAAACCAACAGATGCATTACCAGCATTAACATATTCAATTGATTCTTTTTTTCCAATATCAATGGCCTCTAAGATGTATTGTTTACTTAACTCAAATTCACCCAGTTGGTTATAAACCCAACTGATGTTATTGAGTACAACATCATCTCCATTGGCATACTCTTTTGCTTCTAAAAAAACTTCAAGAGCTCCTTCAACATCTTCATTGTTCATCAATTCGTTGCCTTCATTCAATTTGGAAAAATACAAATTAGAGTCTTCTTTGGTCAAAGAGACATCACATCCTACTAAAACCATTACAAGACATATACACAACACAAACTTTTTCATAACACTCCGATCTAATATATGTCATCAAAATAAATGATCACTAATATTTTTAAGTCAAATTAATTCCTACTATCCTACCATTTTATAACATATCAATGTTAGAGAAAAGACTTTGCTATAATTTCTTGTCAATTTAAGTAAAAAAAGAACCTCTCCAATATGAATTTAGACCAGTATGTTATAAACACAAGTTTTAGATTATGGTTTATAGGAAACGTAACAACATTAAGCATACTTTTAAAACAGATAAAAAACACACCTTTCGTTTATTCAAACGAAGGTGTGTCTTTTAATAACTCATATACATCCAATACAAAATATATCACTTTAAGTTGATCTGAAACTCTATCTTCAAAGGATTTCTCAACATCTGTCTCAAAGGTGATAGTAGGGATATCTCCTTGTGATAATGTTGTATTAAGTGCACCTTCTTTTTCATCAAAGAAATAGACGTAAGGTTCCTCTTGCTCATCATTTAAAAAAAGTAGCAACTCCTCAACCATATCTATTAAACTAAAATGAGTGTAAATTATCGAATGTCCTATCGCATAAACGTCACCCGATTTATAATTTTTAGACTCATGTAGATCAAGTACAATATCCGGTTTATAGAAGCTGATACTCTCATGTATTTCATATGCGAGCTCTTCAACAGCCATACCTTTTTCTCTTCCAGGAAATGCTCGATTGAGATCTCCTAATGAAGGTATGGTTCTTGATTTGTTAGTTACAGCTAATTGATTGGCCTCAGGTAGTATGACTAGAGTTCCCTTTTTAAGTTTGATATTTTGGAGTCTTTTAAGCGCTTCAATACCTGCAGGTTCATTTCCGTGTATACCAGCAATTACATAGACTGTAGGTCCTTTTATAACTGACTTGATAACCATACCATCTGTTGTTGTTTTTTCACCTTCACAGAGGGTAAACTCAGTTGTGCGTTGTTTGGGATATACTAAAAAAAGAACAATGACAATTAGTAGTAATGCTCTCAATACTAATTTCATTGTTCTCTCCTTTCTAGTCAACAGGCAGTAAGTATTTACCTACACCATTTTCAACTAATTCTTCATAACTCGGTAATCCTGTAATGATCATTGTCTTTGATTCGTCATAAACAGACATTGACTCTACAAAACTCATAACACCTTTTACATGTCTTGCAACACGCTCCTCGATTGGATGACCACTTTCATCAAACGGCACAAATAGTCTTCCTAAATCTGCTGCTTTCTCGTAAAGATGATCTTGACCTTCAGTAACTAAATCTGCATTAGTTGCACCTCTTAGTCTACCTTGAGAAGGATTAGCAGTTTCCATAAGAACTGCAAATGTTTCCGTCGCATCACCAAGCTCTCTGTGAGTCAATCCTCTTAGATTAACCGGTGACGGTTCAAGACCAATATCAATACCATCAAGTTGCATGTTAATAGCAACATCAGCTGCTATAGGCATGGCATCTTCATGAGAAACTATCGCATTGATGACTGGATACTCAGGAGACGCTTCATGTAAATCTATGGTCATACTGATTTCATTTATGTTTATTAATGTTGTTATACCATAACAGACTTGCTCTGTTTGAGTACCATCAGGTCGACCAGGATACCCTCTGTTTAGGTTACGTGTTTCACTACCTGATAATTGTTGACCTGAAGCGGCATGGATATACACGTCGGGATCTGGCCATTGGTCAACTGGATTCGTTGCTCTTGAGCCGTATCTAAACCATCTCTCACCAAATTCTGTTTCAATCGTAAACTTTTGTGGAGATCCTTCCTGTGCATCATTGTGTGTAAAAGCACTGTTGTTTGCACGAGGTATAATATATAACGTACCTTTTTCTACAACTGCATTTTCTATCATTATAACAGAAGCTAGATATGCTGCAGACTCATTAGGATGTGTACCACCTAATACCAAAGTAGAACCACCGGGTTTCGCTCCTTCTAGTACATATATTTCTGTATCTCCAGTAGAATCTTTTAACCCTGGGAAGTAATCACTTAACATCTCAGTACGTGTCACACCAGGCCCTTTAACTATAGGTTCCTCATCGTACATTTTTAAAAATGATTGACCAGAAACAAATGCAATGATCAATGCCAAAACTAAAAATATCGTTGCTGTTATTCGTTTATTCATTTTCACCTCCACTACTTAATCATAAGAACTCTAAGTAGCAATGGAATAATTACAATTGCAGCATTTGCTTGATTTTTCATCTTATCTTCATCAAATAAATTCCA
>Ga0209379_10000308_pt1 | contig 46117 bp, 36 predicted proteins | sample tdDd001_FD_187124 | JGI IMG/M metagenome (GOLD analysis project Ga0209379, IMG submission 187124) | Marine sediment microbial communities from the Atlantic coast under amendment with organic carbon and nitrate - tdDd00.1 (SPAdes)... | ecosystem: Environmental > Aquatic > Marine > Coastal >... | reverse complement strand
AATGCGAAAAAAACTAAATTCCTTGACTGATGTCGATCACTCAAGTTAGATTTTACTGAGGTCTACTGGCTAACAAAAAGTGATCGGCTTGAATAGTATTGACCGATCGGCATCATGGTATTACGCACCTGGTAATCATGAATATTATGACTCTGAATTTCATAAAACCAATGAACAGATGAAAAATGACGCCATAAACACTAATGTTCACTTTTTACTTAATGGTTCTGTGAAAATTGCTGATACGCTTTTTATTGGTGGTACCCTCTGGACCGACTTTATGTTATTAGGAAAAGAGTTGAAAGAAAGATAAATGTATTTTTGAAGCTGCTCTTCATATGAATGATTTTCATAAGATTAAATATTTTGACGGAAATAAATACCGTAAATTGAAGCCATCAGACACAATCAAAATGCACCATGAAACACTGGACTTTTTTAAAGAAAAAATTATACGGGCGAATGCTGAAAAAATAGTGGTTGTATCACATCACGCACCATCACCTCTTTCAGAGTAAGAAGCATATAAGGGCGGGTATCTTTCAGCGGCATTTATTTCAAATTTAGATAATTTTATTAAATCTTCTAATATTAATTTATGGGTACATGGACATACTCACCATAATGCCGATTATATGTTAGGGAATACGCGCGTCATCGCTAACCAGCGAGGCTATGCTGGTTTTGATTTATGTAAAAACTTTAATAAACAACTCGCTATAGATATTTAAGAGTTTATACACATTAGGCTCCCAATTAATGTCAAAAACTTTATTAAGACTGTTACAATTAAGACATAGGTAGGCAGAGATTAAATTACTACAAATTAAATTCGTTAATTAATCTTCAATTTAGCTTTTACATCATAAGGAAGTTCTGCCTTAAGCCTTGTGTATTGGCTATCAATATTAATCTCAACTTGACTTTGTAATTGCTTTTCTTGCTCTCTAAAATCAACAACCAAGGCTTCTTTCGTTCTGCTTCTAAGGCCATTTCTCTGGGCAAGTAACTTGTCATCTTTCCTTTTAAGCAGCCTTTTATTTGCTTCCTCAAATTGCTTAAGTAAAAACTCTGAATAACTGGTAGTCAAAGAATGGAATAACGGCTGAGGCTTAGCTCCTATTCTACGGCCAACTTCAGCTTTGCTTATTTGGTAGCTTGACTTATATTTGAAAGCCTTTCGGGTTGAGTTTTCGGCTATGTACTTGAGTTTTTCTTTCTCTAGAGTCTGAATAGCATTAAATGCAGCTAAAGAGTTATTTTCGTCAGTTACCAAATCAGGCAGGTACTCTGTAACTATTGTTTTAGAGGAAGTATCTTCCCCTTGCAGTGCGCCTTGATTGCCTTCTAAAAAATCAAAGTAATTTTTACTCACGTTTTAATTCCTCAACTCTAGTGACTTCAGCTAACTCAATTGATTTTTTTACATACTCAATAAAGTTAACATACTTTAAGTTATACTTTTTATTATTCAACTCCGTCACACGCTTTAAAGCTAATTCTAATGTTGTTATCGAGTATTTCTTTACAAAGTAAGGCAACAGAGGTTCCCTACAAGCTTCAATATCAGACTTTATATATACAACGATCCCATTAAAATTACTTTCTCCTATATTGGCATTAATACAACCTAGGCATAATCTGGGTGATGCATTATGTCTTTGTGGCTCTCCTCTGTCTGAACATTTGGCACTATTTAAGGTTCCAATACGCAACATGCAAGTTGCCCAAGGAGTTGATTTAATGTCTATTACTCTTTGATTTGCTATATTTTCTGTTTTTCTTATGAATTCATTGTGTGACAATACATTAGTTATTCGAGCCGCTTTACTAATAAACCTTTCAAATCCCCCCGCATAGCTACTATTATTCATTCTAGCAGAAGTCATTTGCTCCCGAACTATTGAACTAATAACGGCTCGTTTAGCAATATTCTTAACAAATTTTGTTTCCTTATCCCTAAGATAAGCCATGAAAAATCCTTCATCTAAATGCTTGAAATTTGCACGAATGAATTTTCCAACATCACCACGATATCTCAATAAAACGGCCTCAGCCCACATGTGACGAAATGCATGAGGAGTTGGCCTAAGTGAATCACCTTTCATTTCCTTGCTAAGAGCTTGCATCATAGTGGTAGAAAATGAATCATTTTCCATTATGAATTTTATCGTTTTCGAGGATATATATTTTTGTATTATCTTTACAAATTTTTCAGGCAATGTACCATTTTTAAATGCTTTAATTTTTTTATGCAGACAATCTAAGCCTTCTGGTTTCAAAAGTAAAAACTCAAATCGAGGAAGGTCATCTAGAAGGTTTTCGACCATTATATTAAGCGATCTTATTTCTTCTCGCTCTAAACCGCATTCCTTACCATTTTTAATATCTTTAAATAGCTTATATTCAAACGGAAACTTAAACCAAGGTTTAACAACAGCTCTATAAATTGAGGCTCCACTGAAACTACTAGCTTTTTCTTGATTTTGATTAAACGAATAAAGGCAGGGCTCATTAGCTTGAGCTAAAACTAGCCGATTCATTTGCTTAAGAAGTAAATAAGAGCCAAAGGTAATCTCTCGGTCAAGTTTTGTATCTGCCGATGTTTTAGGAACAACCCAATTTACATGGACCCTGTAAGGAGTGTATGCGTTATCCAAAGCATCAGTGTTTAACGAAACCTTTACACTAGAAAAAGGAAAACCATATTCACTCCCCCTCCAGCCGGTCAGTGCAATAAAAAGCGTGCAACCAGCAGCTTCAACCGTTCCCAACACATAAATTAATAATTGAAGGCCTTTTGCTCCAGAATCCGCTGTTTTCTGAAGAATTTTTTTATAGTTGTCCTGACAAAAACCTGTAAATTCACCTTTCTTCAATTGATTTTTTTTTAGCATTCGTTTTAAAATATTTCTTACATTCTCATTACTTAACTCTAACGGGGTACCACTCTCTTTCAGAAGAGATTTATATTCTTCCAAATGAGAAATAAAGGCTTTATCCGTTTTTTTTTCTAGTAAAGTGAACAACAAACTCCTTATAAACTCCTGATTATCATACCTATCAGGCAAGTTTAAGTGAGATAGGACTTCGTTTATAAATGAAAGATCGGTATTAAAGCTATATGGAATTAGTAAATTCGCTTCAGTAATAAACGCCGCTTTTACTTCCTTGATAAACTCTGAAAATTCTTCAGGCTTTTTCTTTTTGGAGGTTATGCTATCTATTGGGTCTAATCCCATAAATAGCGAACCACAAATAGCTAATTTTACACTCCGTTTTTCGAAGCTTCTTATCTCGTAGATATTTTTCAATACCTTTCTACATGCTGCAGCATAAACTAAATGTTCTTGAAAAATATTCGCACAATGATCTACGTAATGCTTCCCTACTTCTAACCCAAGAAAGTTAAGTGAACCGCCTTGCTGATAATCGTTTAAGGTGATGCCGATCGTTGAGATACAAGCTTTATTCAGGTATTTATTACTACAGTTAACAATATCTTTCTCAATCAACGGCTTTGCTCTAAAGCGTAAAGTGAATGACGATATTTTTTTTTGATTAAAAGAAATGATTCTTGATTTATATGGTGCAGGAGATAAGCGTTTGATAGGCCTTTCATTAGTAATATCGAAATTAATCATCAGAGAAAAAAAACCTATTGCATGTTTTTTATCCAGGCATTTAATGTTAACTGACTGCAAATAATAGAAAAATAACTTTAAGGATTGAATCCGATCAGAATATACATGAGCCGAATAGCTTCCGTCGTTTATTTGCAAAAAAATCAACTTAACATAGTATTCAAAATTCAAATCAAAGTTTACATCAAGATAATTAACTACATTGTTACTCCAACTAGGAAAGTTGTATTCAGAGAAGAAAGAGAAGTCAATTTCTTCTATAAAACCTCTACTGTTTTTAAAAAACCATTTAGTATCTTCAAAATTAACTTCTCCTTCCGTAGGTAGTATCGAAAGCATATCATTAAGACTCGCTACAAGTTCTATATACGCTTCTTTTTTGCTATATGAGATTAACATTAACTATCAGACTCCTTGTGCTTTAAATATGGGAGGAAGAACCTTTCCATAAGCTTCAAACATTTCCTGACCTTTAATTAAAGCCTGAGAGGAAAACTTTGATTTCTGAAAAATTTCCTCGATCCATTCAACAGTAGGCAATAGGGTATTAAAAGTAAATTCTGGTGCCTTCCTGACTAAAGTCTTGTGATGTTTTTCTGCTTCTGAAAGGTAATGTTTCAACTTCATGACTGTTTCGGGTGAGTCGACTAAGTAGATATCGTCCGGCAAATCGTATTCGGTTTTTTTTGGTTTTAGACATATGCCTAAGTCATTAACACTTCCACTTTCTTTATTTGTAACTATTTTGAGACGGGCTAGAGATTCCATCTTTTTTAATTTAATAAAATCTACAGCTTTGATGAATTCACTTTCAAAAACCTGCTGGAATTGCAAGCTAGGCCTATACAGATTCACTTCGATATCATTCATTACTGCGCGTGTGATTCTTCCGCAGTTATTTTTCCATTCCGGGTTGGCTTCGGTTAAGTATGAATGCCTTTCTGTTTCGTTTGTATGAGAGTTGTAATTTAAAAGCTGAGTCGGATCAAATTTATCACTTTCGGCATAAACCGCTGTATTTTTGATTGCAGTAAAAGAAAATAGACTTGTAGCATGATTGCTAACATTTTTTAATTCAGAATTATTAACAATAGAGATGTTTGAAAATAGTTTTTCTAATGCTGGTAGGAATAAAGGGGCCACTTTTTTATTTTTGTGCTCTTCGTTAATTAAGTTATTTATATATTGGTTATTCAATATTGAAATCATTTTCGCATTCTTGCCTTTTTCAGCAAAAGCTCGGGTGTGTGTTACGGCACATAGGAAAGTATTAGTTCTTTTTCTATTAGCCGTCGCATCAGATATAAAATTCAACAAAGATTCACCTATAGGCTGATTTGTAGGAAGACTAGAGGAAACATGATACCCTCTAGATCTTCCTTTAAAATACTCGCACTCAATATGGGTGATATTACCATTTACTTTTTTTAAAAATTTAAAATCATCAAGCTTAAGTTTTGGTATATCACTTGGTTGAACTTTTAGTGTGGCCATTAACCATTGGAAGAGTTTCTTTTCGATGATCGTTATCGGACAAATAGCTGCTTCTTTTTTTTCTGCATATTTGAATAATTCAACTAAAAAATCAGGAGAGAATAGCTCAGAGCATTGCGAAGTAAATAAATAAGTGGGCATTTCCTTATGAGTAATTGAATGTGATTTTTCATCATTCTCCACAATAAAATACACTTCATTCATTAGCTTAAAGTATGTATTTACTGTAAGTGAATGTAAAATACATGACATAGCCGCTTTTAACTCTGCGGATTTGTTATCAACCTGATAATAAACCGTTCTGATTAACTTCATTACTGAAGCAGCAAACATACGTTTATCATTCTTAATTTGGTCTACTGTTAAACTTTTATTTCTTTCTTTTTTTATTTCGCATAGCCCTTTAAGAGCTATTATATTCATCTGGAAAAATTGGATTAACGCATACTTTATTTTTTGAATTGATAGCATCGAAGTGCCGATTGTTATCTCAAATGATCTAATTAGTGCTTTAGGAGAGGCAAGACGTTCGTATAAAGCACTTCCAATTCCAATATCATCTCGCCTTAGCCATGTGTATTGAGTGAACCAATTAGTCAAAGTAATTGACTCTATATCATCTTTGGGAGCTAATTGGGTTTTACTAAGGGTAATAAGATACTGTATTTCGGTATGAGTTAATTCTTCAATAAATTCATTTTCTTCAAGACATTTCCGTATTAAGGTTTTTAATTCTTTAAGCCCGCTTGATTGTGTTTTACAGCCATTATTAACACGATAGCTTTCAAATTTTTTTAATACTCTAGCTTGGGATTTTTCATTTAATGTGAGTGTGTTAATAAAGACCATCAAGGCAGCCGCTATTGTTGGAAAGAACTTTAGATCTTTAAAATTAACATTTACAGGATTTTGGATAGAATAATTAATAAAGCACAGAGTTTTAGCCAAGGTTTTTTTATAGGGTTGATCGAAGCCTTTAAATTCAATTAGCTTACCGGTACTTAAAGTAAAACTTGTAGCATCAGTGTTGAAAGGAAGGTTAACAATATTCTTCTTTAATTCAAATTCTTCCAAGGCTAGTTTTTGCTCTAACAAAAGTCTCTCGGTTTCATTATCCATATACCCTCTAGCTTTCCGCTAACAACTTTTTATAATTACAAGAGCGGATATATTTTTTAGTCGTTTCAGGGGCAAACCTTCCTGTAACCGAGTGTCCAAGGGTAGCTGCTACTGTTAAATAGACTTGGGACGTTGTAGTTACATCATCAACAAGAATTCTATTCTCCTCCGCTAGATCGTAAAAGAGGTCCGTCCCAAAGCTATGCCTTAAGCAATGGTAAGTGTGATCACTTTCTACTTCTTGCTCATGAAGATATAGTGCTCCTTGAGCTTCCCTAATCCTTTTACGTATTTTGTTAAAAATAATTGAAGCACGACTCTTACTTATTGACCCTTTATTATTGTTTGCATCATTTAGGAATAAGTGGTTGCTATGTGAAACTGGCCTTTCCTCAATCCAATAATCACGCATTGCCTCAAGAATAGACCTGCTTAGAAAAATTTTTCTAGATTTGCCTCCCTTGCCATTTGAACCTTTAGAATAAATACCTTGTAGAAAGTATATAAACTCTAGCTTATCTTCATTTTCATCTAATTCCCGAAACAGACTCTCTAGTCCTTTATATTTATTTTTACCAATTTTAAAGTCCTTTAAAAGGAAACCTAGATTTTCCATAGAGCGGAGACCACATTCAGATGCAGTTCTAATTAACAGAGCGTCGCGCTTAGAAGTTGCAAATCTAATAAATTTATGACGCACGCTAGGGGTTAAATACTTTATGGCTGTGCGATGCTTTACATTCTTGCGTGCGATAGTTTTTAGATTTGGGGCTATATATAGGTTTTTTCGATTGCTAAAACCGGTAAACTCAAGATAATTATAATATGAAATTAATGCATTTAAGTGCTGAGAAGATGAATGAGATCCTTTACCTTCAACCTCTATTAAGTGATTATTCAGGTAATAGTTAATAATTTTATCCGGTATGTTGTGATGCATTTGCAGAAAAACATATTGTGACTTTTTAGAGTATTCTTTTACCCACTCTAAAAAATTTCCAAGTTTAGCCAAGTTAGTATTGACGAGATTTTCAGATACATCTCTCAAAGCCAAGCTGTATTCATTAATCGCCCCATCATAGCCATTATTTTTTACAAGGTGATAATCTTGATGATGAGTTGATACAAACTCTGAATAAAATGAGGGAAGAGGTAAAAGGATGCCAGAATCATCGGCATATAGTTTGAAACCATGGGTTTTTGAATTATAAGAGTACATACGTTTTCCCAATTATAGTATGACTCAAGAATAGTACTCATTCCGATTAAATCAAGTACGAAATAACACCCACTAATATGGTTGGTATTACTACTTCGGGTAATTCAGGCACACTCTTCTCCGTAAGTTTTAATACGTTGGGATAAGTTGGTGGCTTAGTGCTGCAGGCATGGCTAACCAAATTTCTTTTTGGTGATTAAACATCAACAGTTGATCGGTCAGTGGATATAAAGTGAAAGTATGCTCTTGCTCAACACCCGCCAAACTAATCACCACTTCAATTCCTTTTGTTCCGTCAATAAGCATTTCTGACGCTTGCACTAAACCACTACTTTGTTGCCAAGAAAACATCACTTGCTCAATTTGCTGATTATTTAGATCTGCTATCCGCCCCTGGCTAGTCATTTTCCAAGCTCTGCCAATACGTTCAAAGGCAATCGTTGCTTGCTCAGGAAAACGCAGGGTTAGGGTTAAAATAACACTATGCTCAGGCAGCAACAGTGTGTCATTTGCAGTTTCGCCTTCGGGAAATAAGCGGTCATTGGTGGTGTTAATCAGTAAGATAATAATCATTACCGAGAAGATAATAACGTTGTTCCAAGCAGGGCGAGATAATTTCATAGTGTAACGATAATAAAAGTTTGGCTATATGATACTGCTTTTTTCCCATAAAAAAACATCTGGAATGTTTTTTAACAACCGATGGTTGGCTCCTAAGAGGTATGAGCATGGATAGCAAGCATAAAAAAACCCAGTAAAAACTGGGTTTTTAATTACTATAATGTAAGAAGTAAAATAATTACTTAATTTTAGCTTCTTTGTACATTACGTGTTTACGTGCCTTTGGATCAAATTTTTTGATTTCCATTTTTTCAGGCATAGTCTTTTTATTCTTATCTGTAGTATAAAAATGACCAGTACCGGCACTAGAAACTAAACGAATTTTATCGCGCATAATAATTTCCTTTAAATAAAGTGTTTAAACTTTTTCGCCGCGGGCACGGATATCAGTTAATACTGCATCAATACCTTTTTTATCGATAATACGCATTCCTTTCGGAGTTAAACGTAATTTAACGAAACGATTTTCACTCTCTACCCAAAAACGGTGAGATTGAAGGTTTGGTAAGAAACGACGACGTGTCGCGTTTCTTGCGTGAGAACGGTTGTTCCCTACGACTGGCTTCTTGCCTGTTACTTGGCAAACTTTAGACATTTGAGTCACTCCAAAATTAATTTCAGCTCGAGCTATATTTCCCCAAGACCGTCGCCTCAGGATCCTGAAAAAGGTGGCATATTATAGTGAAAGTGGATTATGAATGCTACCTTTAATCAAAAAAAGCAGAACTTTTTGCTTTATAACTTAATAATCAACAGGTTAACCTTGATATGAAAGGTAAAAAGTAAGCGTAATGTGGGCTTTATCACTATAATTTGTTCATTTTACCTCAAACAAGCGAGCGTTATTCAAACAATTTGTCAGTAAATTATCCAACAGTCGATTTAAATAATTTCTTAATTTGCTCGTCTTGCTCTTTTTTCGATAGTTCATCAATTAATATGCGAATAATGTGAGACTTAGCTAAATCAGTATCTTCAGATAATTCCTGTAACTGGGCAATTGTATTTTCGCTCAACGTAAAAGTTGCTCGACGAAATGGTTTAGTTTTTTCGGTAACAATTTTTTTCTGTTCAATCATGCGCTTAGCGTCATGTATTGCCTGTTTAAGGGTCAACTTTCCATGATGATCAGGACTAACTATTTGTGGTGCACCCTTTGCGTAATTATCCGCATCGGCAATAAAATCATCTACCGTGAATTGTTCCTTGGTTGCTTTACTGTCCTTGTTTTTTTTAAGATCAGTTAAACTCATGGGCGTTATCCGGTTCCATTGCCAATAATTCCTCAGCAATTGCTATCATTTCTGTGGCAGCCTTGCCACCTGGATCAAGCTCTATCACTGACGAGCCTTGTTCTTCACTATCATCGTAAATGTTACGATTGAAAGTAACTGCATTTAATACGTTAATTCCGTATGAGCTACACACTTCTTTCGCTTCAAGAATACGAGTTGCCTGGTTTGGTAGTGCAGGGCATTGGGTGATAACAAAAGAGGCCATCATTTTTGGATTCACCATTTTACAGGTACTTAACATATCTTCCATGTGAGGCACTGTTTTTAGGTCACGGCGTTTAGGGCGTAATGGAATAATGACATGATTAGCAACCGACATTGCTGCACGTAAAGCTAAATTATCTTGTCCACCACAATCAACAATAACATAGTCATAATGTTGCCCTAGGCTTAATAAATCATTTCGAATTTTACCATAAAGCTGAATGCAATTAATGGCCGGTAAAGAAGGGTCGCTATTTCTTGCTTGTATCCAATCTGAGGTTGTACGCTGAGGATCGCAATCGACCATCAGCACAATGGCCTTTTTATTTCGGGCAAAATACACAGCTAAATTCTGTGCCAAACAGCTTTTGCCACTGCCACCTTTTTCACCACCCACTAATATCATCATATTCTTTTCTTCCTGTTTACTGCCTTGCCATCAAGTGCGCTTCTACCCTATGACTCAAGCTAATTATAGTCCACTTTACCTTTAATGTTGGCTTAGGCCATTAAGTTAATTTAAGTACAAGCTCAAACCAACCACTTTCCTGTTTTATACAGCGTAATACTCTGCCCGAAAGTTTTTGATTATTAGCATTGGCTGCCTTAAAGATTATGGTGACATCGGTTTGTGTCGGTAAAGCAATATCACAATCAAGCTTCAAACCTCCACGCCCAAAATCAAGACACGCGATTTTTTTACTTCTTAATTGACCGGCTTCATCCGTCCACGCAATATCAACAAGCTCCTTTTCCATATCTAAACGAAATGATTTTCGACGTTCCACTTCATCAAAACTATTATCACTCATAGGGAAATCCTTTACTGCTCTCTGGTTTAATACCTAATTAATTACAATGCTTTAATACCAAGTACGTTAATTAATTGATCACTTAGCGAGAATTAAAAGGCTTAAAGGCAAGGCATTGATTGAAGAGAATGGTTATTCCCTTGTCAAAATCAATAACGAAGCATGCAAGCCTTTTAAACTCGCCCTTCGGGAGTTCATTAGCGAACTGATAACCGCTCAAAATTAATGAAATATAGAATAACTATGTTTAAGTAATTTTGTTTGTTCTAAGCTCGCTAATGCAACTCTAAGTTGACTAATTTATTAATGTAATTGGTATAACTCATAGCTTAAAAGTAACTGCCATTAGCCTTTTTTTCAACCTATCTTGATAATATTTCGCCATTTTCAGCAAAGGAATAACACTGATTTCCCGCAATTATCATATGATCGAGCACCCGTACATCAATAAGTTGTAGCGCTTGCTCAAGCCTTTGAGTAATTTGCTTATCTGCAAGACTTGCTTCAGCAATACCTGAGGGGTGGTTATGGGCAAGTATTATGGCAGCAGCATGATGTTTTAACGCTTGCTCGACAACCACTCTGGGATATACAGCTGCAGCATCTAACGTTCCAAAAAATAGCCGTTTAAACTTTAATATTTGATGTTGATTATCAAGAAATAGTACCGCAAAGACTTCTCGACTTTCATGGCGTAACTCGCTCATTAAGTAATTTTTTGTTGTCTGTGAAGAAGTTAAAACGTTACCTTGTTGAACCAACTGCTCATTTAGGTAACGCTTAGACATTTCCAAACAGGCTTGTAATTGCACGTATTTAGCTTTTCCCAAGCCATGATGCTGGCAAAACTCATCTTCGCTGGCACGAAAGATATTAGCTAAACTACCAAAACTTTTTAGTAAATTTCTAGCTAAATCGACTACATTGCAGCCTTGCACACCTGTTCTTAAGAAAATAGCTAGCAACTCTGCATCACTCAAACTTTGCGCACCAAGGTGCAATAACTTTTCTCTTGGCCGCTCCATTTCTGGCCAATACTTTAAGCTTGATTTTAGCTCGTTTTTATTTTCTAGTAACCCTGCTGGTAACATATGTTGCCTCCTTGCTTTGTTTTCGATCAGATTTTCCTTTCACTATATTTTTCAATAATGACAATAAATGCTATCTTACTGCCACTATTGATTACATTAAGATTAGCAGCTTATGCAAATTTTACAGGACAAAAGAATTGTTCTTGGTATCAGTGGCGGCATTGCTGCCTATAAAACACCAGATTTAGTACGTCGCCTTAAAGAGCAAGGTGCCGATGTACGTGTAGTGATGACAGAAGGTGCGAAGGCTTTTATCACACCGCTGACATTACAGGCGGTATCGGGTAATTCAGTTTCAGACAGCTTATTAGATACTCAAGCAGAACTTGCCATGGGGCACATTGAGCTGGCCAAATGGGCTGATATTATTCTTATTGCCCCAGCAACTGCCGATATTATTGCCCGCATAGCTTGTGGTATGGCCAATGATTTATTGTCTACATTGTGCCTAGCAACATCAGCGCCTATTGCTATTGCTCCAGCAATGAACCAACAAATGTGGCATGCTCAAGCAACACAAGAGAACATTGCCAAGCTCTCTGAACGTGGTTACCAAATTTGGGGACCCGGTTCAGGCGAACAAGCTTGTGGAGACGTTGGCTTAGGCCGCATGCTTGAAGTGGACGAATTACTCACCTTAAGCAGTGATTTTTTTGCTAATAAATACCTAGCAAATCAGCACTGGATCATTACCGCTGGCCCGACACGTGAAGCCATAGATCCTGTACGTTATATTTCAAATCATAGTTCAGGAAAAATGGGGTATGCCATTGCCCATGCTGCCTCACGTGCAGGTGCGAAAGTGACGCTGATTTCTGGCCCAGTATCTATTGCACCTCCCGTAGGCTGTCATATAATTAAGGTGAATAGCGCCGAAGAAATGCACCAACAAGCCTTGAAATATGCACCTGACAGTACCACATTTGTGGCTTGTGCTGCCGTGGCCGATTACCGCGTAGCAAACGTGGCAGAGCAAAAAATCAAGAAGCACAGTGAAGCTATGCAAATTGAATTAGTGAAAAACCCTGATATTGTCGCTGATGTTGCTACTTTAGTTAACAAGCCCTTTATGGTGGGTTTTGCAGCTGAAACCCAAGACGTTGAACAATATGCCCGTGGTAAATTAGTGCGCAAAAATTTAGATTTGATTGCTGCGAATGATGTCGCGAAATCAGGGCAAGGTTTTAACAGTGATGATAACGCTCTAACACTCTATAGCGCTATAGATAAAACGGATATTCCATTAGCAAGCAAACAGGTTGTTGCCAACCATTTAGTATCATTGATTAACCAACACTATATTGCAAAAAAAGAAAATCAAAAGTAATAAATCACCATAAAAGAACAATAACTTAAGAGTAAAAAACACTATGACCACAAGCGAGAAAAAAAACGCCAAACCTAGTCGTAAAGAGCAAATTTTACAATGTTTGGCGCTAATGCTTGAAGACTGTCCCGGCCAACGTATCACTACAGCAAAACTTGCTGGTGAAGTAGGTGTATCAGAGGCAGCTTTATATCGTCACTTCCCCTCAAAAGCCCGCATGTTTGAAGGATTAATTGATTTTATTGAAGAGTCTATTTTTACAAGAATTAATTTAATTCTCACCGATCACAAAGAGACCTTAGTGCGCTGCCATCATATTTTGCATGTTTTATTGGTCTTTTCTGAGCGTAATCCCGGCATGTGCCGTATATTATCAGGCGATGCGCTTATGGGTGAAAATGAACGATTACGCACACGAATACACCAATTTTTTGAAAAACTTGAATCTCAGTTTAAGCAAGTATTACGTGAACGAAAATTAAGGGAAGGTAAAGCCTTTACCATTAGTGAACAGGCATTAGCAAATATACTCGTTTCTTTTGCTGAAGGTAAAATAAGCCAATATGTTCGTTCTGGTTTTGACAAAAAACCCAGTGATAATTTCAACGAACAATGGCAGTTTTTAATGGCTGATAAGTAACGTTTCAACAGCTTATGCAAATCAAGGTATCCGAAAGCACCTATCTTGGTTTGAACAAGCAACATAAAGACTAAAAGCGAATTACTTCTATATGAGCGAGAACAGACTCGTTCCAGAAAACCAAGGTTAAAACAAAGGAAACCTCATGAGTACATTATCACAACTTCAGCCAAGCAGTTTATGGCAATTATTCGAAAAAATTTGCAGTATTCCGCACCCATCTAAGCACGAACAAAAGATTTCTCTTTGGATTCAAGAATGGGCAAAAGATCTCGGTTTAGCAGTCAAAGAAGATGCCGTAGGCAATCTTGCCATTAAAAAACCAGCCACAACGGGCATGGAAGATAGAAAGGGTATTATTTTACAAGCCCATATGGATATGGTGCCGCAAAAAAACAATGACACTAAGCATGATTTTTTAACTGACCCTATTCGCCCCTATATAGTTACAGAAAGTGATGGTGACTGGGTTACAGCCGAAGGAACTACACTAGGCGCAGATAACGGAGTTGGTCTAGCCTCGGCATTAGCGGTGTTAGCCAGCGATGATATTCCTCATGGTCCACTAGAAGTTTTAGTCACCATAGATGAAGAAGCAGGCATGACAGGTGCTTTTGGTTTACAACCAAACTGGCTTGAGGGTGATATTTTAATCAATACCGACTCAGAGCAAGAAGGCGAAGTATACATGGGCTGCGCCGGTGGTATTGATGGTTCAGCAACGTTTGAATTAGCCTTTGATGATGTGCCTAATGACTATCAAGCTTTTAACCTCTCTATTTCAGGATTAAAAGGCGGCCATTCTGGTGTTGATATTCACACCGGTCGAGCTAACGCTAATAAATTATTAGTACGCTTTTTACTAGATGCTAGTAATGAATTTGATATTCGTTTAACTGAGTTTAATGGTGGCAGCCTTCGTAACGCCATACCACGCGAAGCAAACGCTAGCTTTGTTGTTAGCAAAGCACAGGTTGAACCATTAAAAGCCTCATTAGCTCAATACTTAGCAACAATAAAAGCCAATTTAAGCGCCATTGAAACTGATATTGATATGCTATTAATATCGCCTGAAGATTTCGAGCAATGTTGGGATAAAACCACACAAAGTCGCATATTACGCGCTTTAAATGCTTGTCCAAATGGCGTTATTCGTATGAGTGACGACATTGAAGGTATTGTTGAAAGCTCTCTCAACTTAGGTGTTGTTCATACGCGAGGCAAAAAACTTAATGCTCTTGTGCTAATTCGTAGTTTACATGATGATGGCCGTTTAGAAACTCAACGCACCGTACAATCAGTGTTTGAACTAGCTGGTGCAAATATAGAGTTTTCAGGTGCCTATCCAGGTTGGAAGCCAAATACTGATTCAGCCATTATGCAAACCGTTAGTGACACTTACCAAGAGCTTTTCGACAAAGTGCCAGCGGTCATGGTTATTCATGCCGGTTTAGAATGTGGCTTATTTAAAACTGCATACCCGCATTGGGATATGGTATCGATTGGACCAACCATCAAGTTTCCACATTCACCTGATGAAAAAATTCAAATCAGCACCGTTGAACAATACTGGCAATTATTAACGGCTGTTTTAGCTAAAGCCCCTAAAAAGTAAAACCTTCGCTAAAAACAACTTTAGAGTTTAAACAACTCAGCAAATAAAAACGGATAGCAATTGCTATCCGTTTTATATTAAATCATTGCCTATTTACAAGTATGCACTAAGTTTTAAAAGTTACCGCAACTTCTTGTAAGGTCACCGCTAGCATGGCTTGCTCTCGAGCTGTTTGAGCAATTTGCGTTGAACCTGTGGTCGACTCCATTGATTTTTGCTCTACACTGACCACATTTTTGGCCACATCTTGTGTCACCATTGCCTGTTCTTCAACAGCGGCTGCCACTTGTTCATTCATGGTAAAAATATCGCCTACAGATTCTGTAATGTGCTCTAGTGTTTCTTCAACATTTTTCGAATCACTAACCGCCTGTTCGGCCATTTGTTGGCTTTTCTCTATCACGGTAAAGGCGTTATTAACATCTGACTGCAAACTAGAAATAAAATTCTCTATCTCAGAAGTAGACTCCTGAGTACGCTGCGCCAATGTTCTTACTTCATCAGCTACCACAGCAAACCCTCTACCTTGTTCCCCTGCTCGTGCCGCTTCTATAGCTGCATTTAAAGCGAGTAGGTTAGTCTGCTCTGCCACAGATTTAATAACATCAACAACCTTAGTAATGTTATTGCTACTATCATGTAAGCTAGAAATTTTCTCAGCCAAATTGTGAATTTCTTCCGCTAAACCTTCAATAGAGTGATACGACTGCTGAACAACTGTTTTACCACCTTGTGCCTGATCATTGGCTTCTTTTGCTGAGTCTGCCGCTTGTTGGGTATTGGTAGCAACCTCTTTTACCGTCACTGATAGCTCTTCAACAGCTGTAGCGATAAGGGCTATTTCATCTTGTTGTTCAACCAGTGAACTCGCATTATGATCACAGGTTTGAGAGGTTTCTTCTGAGGCGGTAGCAAGTGTGGTACTTGATGTTGAAATTTCATCAATAGCACTGGCAAATTTTTCCAAAGTAGTATTTAAAGAAGTAGAGATCCTACCGAGTTCACTTTCACCAACATGTTTTGCTCGTGCAGTTAAGTCATGCTCTGTGCCCACAGTTGCCATCACATTTGTTAAATCTCTTACTTGGGTAAACAATTCTTTAATAATATATACGCTGGCAACCACAATAAAAGTGATAATAACGACAGATAAAACAACTTCAAATAAAAGCACAGAGAAAGCGCTATCTTGAATTACAGATACTGTTGATAATAATGATTGAGTTAACCTGTCTTCGACATCTTTTAATATACCAATTCGTGCGGTCGATTGCTCAAACCAATGGCTAGCATCAACATTTAATGGCTCACCTGAGGCTGTTGATAAAGCAATGTTTCTTAATCTTTTAACTTCTGTTATTGCTGGCGAATTCAATTTTTGCGCAAGGAACTGTCTGTTGTCATTATTAGCAAACTCGTTAAAAGTGCCAAGATAAGTATTTTGCTCTGATACTAAGGTAACAAACCTTTCAAATACGCCCTGAGTAAATTTGTTATTAGCGAAAGCACCCGTTAGTACCGCCCGCTCCATACCTGCGCGCTCTTTAGCTTGGATGAAATTATAATAGGCCACTGTTTCTTTAGTGACTGCTGCATCGTTGCTTATTTCTGCAATGATAGGTGAAATACTCAATAGAATTTTGTTCGTTTCACTATAAAATGCTATTGCTTCACCAGTTGGAATAGCAAGCTGATCAACTTTACCTCTCACTTCATTGAGTTTGGCTAACTGCCGCTCTACTCGACTGTTTAATTGTTTTATCGCTTGGCTGTTAATTTGATTTTTTTGCCAGTAACTTGCTCTTTTATTAACTTTTTCTGATGCAATACGTCGTTGTATTGGTAGCTTTTGAGCAAAGTTAGCCCCCTTGGAGCCCAAGAAACCTGCTGTCATTCCTCGTTCTTTTTGCAGTTCATGAACAAGCTCACTGTACACAGCAGATAATTGAGTTAACTTAGTTAATTCATCCATTTCATTGTTCGTTGACTGTGCCATATAAATAGAACCAATGGCAAACCATAAGAAGCCAAGCATTGGTATGGCTAGCAAGGTAAATATTTTTGTTTTAAAAGACACATCAATTAGGCGCATAGCAAGCTCACTTCATAAAAAAATAATTTCCCCTACAGGATATAAAACAAATTCACAAAAACAAGAAAAACCGCAAAAATCGCAAAAAACCTAAAATAAAATTGATCCACATCACATTAAGCTAAAGTAAGAGCTAACTGTTATTTCTTTATTGGTCGTTCAGAGATATGTTTAATACCAAGTTGATTGAGCTGAAATCACTGTATTGAAATTAAGGAAAATAATGTCTTTCAAAAACTCAAGAAAGAGCTACCTAACACCGAAAGAGGTTGCTGAATTATTGATGGTTTCCACTGCTGCCGTGCGCTTGTGGGCAGAGAATAATGATTTGAAGGCTAGAGTCACCGCAGGTGGCCACAGACGCTTTAAAATGGATGATGTTCAAGCGTTTGCCGCGAAAAAAAATATACAGCTTAATATTCCCACCAGCGACTCTCCCAAAATATTAGTTGTCGATGATGAGTATGATTTTGCGGAATTTTTAAAAACACTGCTCGAAATTGAAGTAAAAGATGTAGAGGTGCAAATTAGCTTAAATGGCTTTGATGCAGCTAATAAACTACGTGATTTTAGTCCATCTATTATTCTACTAGATTTAAAAATGCCGGGACTGAATGGCTTTCAAGTATGCCAACATGTTAAGCAAAACCCTTTGTATAAACATATTAGAGTAATTGCAATGTCTGGCGATATGTCGAACATTGAAATAGATCAAATCAAAAGTGCTGGCGCAGAAGCGTGTATACAAAAGCCAATTAATATCGCTAACTTAATTGAGTTATTATCCCTAAATACTTCAACCACCGCTTAGTAGTAGTAAAATATTGGTCAAATAAATGAAAGTTATTACTTCCCTATCGAGTTTTCAAATTCTACTGCTTTGCAGCTTAACATCGCTCGCCATATTTGCATTTGATATTGCTACACCATTAGGATTTGCCGGTGGTGTACCTTATGTTTTTGTCATTTTACTCTCACTCTTTTCTCAAGAAAAACACCTCACGATTAGAGTCACCATTGCGGCTTCACTATTAACATTAATGGGTATTTTTCTTTCGCCTGCGGGTGGGGAATTATGGCAAGTAGTACTAAATAGGATACTGGCAATTTTTGTTATTTGGTGTACTGCTATACTAGGAATTAAGCTTAAAAGCACCATAAGTGCCAAACAAGATACAGAAGATGAGCTACAAAAAATATTTGAATTATCTCCTGATATGATTGGTAAGGGCACATTAAATGGCGTATTTACTGAGGTAAACTCTGCCGTTACAAAACTTTTAGGTTATCCAAAAGAAGACTTTATCTTAAAACCTTTTATTGATTTTGTTCACAAAGATGACGTTGAAAACACCTTAAATGCATTACAAGAAGCTACACAAGGTAACAAAAATATTTTAGTTAACAACCGATATCGCTGCATTGATGGCTCATATAAATGGCTTGAGTGGAATGTGTTATCTAATACCGATGAAAATATATTTTATGCTGTCGGTCGTAATATCACTAAACGTGTATTAGCGGAGCAACAAGTTGAACAAATGAATAAAAGGCTAGCGAGTGCCCAAAAAATTGCTCACATTGGCCATTGGGTTTATGACTTTACAACCGAAGAGGCTAGTTGGTCAGATGAATTTTATACCATCTTTGAAAAAGATAACTTGGCTACAGTAAACCATAGGTCTTACTTTGATTTAATTCATCCCGACGATAAAGATGAAGTACTTGATATTTACAAAGCATCCTTAAAAAATAAGACCTCATATCATACTGAGCACCGAATTTTACTCCCTAGCAAAAGCGTTAAGCACGTTGCATTACACGGTGAAACTAGCTTTGATGAAAACAATAGACCACTTATTTCCAGCGGTATAATTCAAAACATAACGGAACAAGTTGAATTAAAAGAACGCATGCGAAATAGTCAGAAAATGGATGCTTTAGGCCAACTAACTGGTGGTATAGCCCATGACTATAATAATATGCTTGGCATTATCATTGGCTACAGTGAAATATTAGAAAAGCAATTAGAAGAGCAACCCACTCTATGTAATTATGCCAAGCAAATAACCACATCAGGCCGTAGAGGTGCGGAGTTAACCAATAAACTACTATCATTCTCCAAGAAAAATAATGTTTCCGCCAATTGTGTACTAATTAATACTCTTATTAACGAGTCAAAGGAGGTCATACAAAAATCACTAACATCCACAATAGATTTACACTTAGATTTAGCCAGTAATTTGTGGAGTGCTAAAATAGACACTTTTGCTTTCGATGACATGTTACTCAACCTCTGTATCAACGCTAAACATGCCATGCCTAATGGCGGTAAGCTAGAGATCAGCACCAAGAACAAAAACTTAACACTCAAAGAGGCTGAAAACCTTAATTTAAAGGCAACAGAATATATACTTTTATCGGTTACAGATACGGGTATCGGTATGTCAGAAGAAGTGAAACAAAAAATATTTGAGCCCTTTTTTACCACCAAAGGAGAAAAAGGCACTGGCTTAGGTTTATCGCAAGTCTATAGCTTTATCAATGCATCTTCAGGCACTATCAAGGTTTCTTCACAACTTAACAAAGGCACTAAGTTTGATATTTATCTACCAAAATGCTGTAAGAAAAAGACTAAAATAACACCAGTGGTGATTGAAAAACCTGCGACAAAAGCCAGTACTGCTAGTGATATATCAATATTAGTCGTTGATGATGAAGAAGCCTTAACACATTTACTCACCACTATTTTATCTGATGAAGGCTATCAAATACTTTCAGCCTCAAGCGGCGTTGAAGCACTAACCATAGTAAACCAACATAAAGTTGATTTACTGCTCACTGATATTCTGATGCCACAAATGAATGGTTATCAACTAGCTGAGCAAGTGCTCTCTTTATTTCCCGAAATGGCGATTATATTTACCAGCGGCTACCAAGATAGCTTAGATAAACTACAACCAGAAAAGCTATTATCTCTGCCACTAATTACTAAGCCTTATAACAAAAGTAAATTACTCAATACCATAAAAGAGAGTTTGCCACAAAACACCTCTGCTACTCACTCAAACAAACAGGAACAGGCAACTGCTGTAATCAAAGAGCCCGTCATTGCTTGGTCTCCTGAAATGGTTATTGATAATGGCATCATTGACGAAGATCACCGTCAATTATTAACTCTCTTGTCACGATGCCAACAGCTTGATGAAAATGATGAGCATTTTGCCGACAACATGCAACTGCTCATAGATGAATTAGCTAATTATACCCTTGATCATTTTGCCCGTGAAGAGTTAGCCATGGAGGTATGTAACTACCCCTTCGCTAAAAATCATCGTGATGTTCATGCCTTAATGGCGAGAGAGTTACAGTCAGTGATAAAAACTAAATCACCTAAAGCGTTAAGAAACTGGGTCATCTTTTACTTATCAAGTTGGTTATTAGATCATATTATGGTCATGGATAAAGCACTATCCTCTTTTATTGAGAGTAAACCGTTAGAAGTACAGCAGGCTTTAGCTACAATAAAGTCAAAAGGGCAATCAAATGACTGATACCTTCTTAAAAATGAATGTCGATGATAGCTTTTTCAAAGGTATCAAATCGTCAAGTTCGCAGTATTTAGGGACTCAACATGATTGCCCCGGTGGTGAGCACTATGAGTAGGCTATTTATTATTGATGACGACGTAGCCACATGTAATTTATTAAAAATTATAGCTAGGCCAATATTTTCAACCGTAATTACCTTTGATTCTGGCCGTGATTTCTTACAAGAAAATATTCAAGAAACCGATATTGCCATTCTTGATTTAATGATGCCTAATTTTGATGGCATTGAAGTTATTCGACATTTAGCACAGCAACAGTTATTTCCAAAGCTAATACTTATCAGCGGTTACGATAAAGGTGTTCTCTTTTCCGCAGAACGTCTGGCGCTTGATTACGGTCTTGAGGTACTTAGCAACTTTACCAAGCCTATCTCAATGGGTGAGTTAACCACAGTACTTGAGAACACGCTAGCAAAACAAAAACACCAATCAGCGTTAACCGACGGCAAAAAAAGCACCACCGTTATTGCAGATTCTCCACTTTTAGCACCAACAACAACAGAAAAATTCGACCCCAGTGTAGATGACATCATAACGGGTATTCAAGATCACCAATTCGTTCTGCACTTTCAACCGCAAATTTCAATTAAAACAGGGGAGCTTATTGGTGTTGAAGCTCTGGTCAGGTGGCAGCACCCAATTCATGGCCTCATTTTTCCCGATGTGTTTATTTCATTAGCAGAGCAAAGTGGTGCCATAGAGCAGTTAACTAAAGAGATTCTCTATTTAGCGGTGCAACAATGTAGTCAGTGGAAGTCTCAAGGGTTAGCAATAAAAATTTCTGTTAACCTGTCAGCACAGAACATTAATAGTTTGCAATTACCTGAGCAGCTACGTTATTTAGTAAGAAGCAATAATCTCGACCCCTCAATGATCATGCTAGAAGTAACCGAAAGTGCCTTAATGGGAAATTTAACTACGTCACTAGATATTTTGACTCGCTTGCGACTCAAAGGCTTTCAATTATCTATTGATGATTTTGGTACTGGTTTTTCTTCGTTATCACAATTGCATAAAATTCCCTTTACTGAATTAAAAATAGATCAATCTTTTGTTGCTAAAATTGTCGAAGATCCTGAAAGCTTAGCCATTGTAGAAACCTGTGTCATGTTGGGACATAAATTAAATATGACTGTTGTTGCTGAAGGTATTGAAAGCCAAAAAGTATTAACTAAATTAACCGAGATAAACTGTGATGTAGCTCAAGGTTACCATTTCGCCAAACCTATGCCTGCTCAAGATTTAATGACTTGGTATACCAATAATTTGACTGCAACTAAACAAGGGGGAACTCTTGTTTAACTTTTTACAAAACAAAGGAAAAGCAACAACATTGCTCATCGTTAGTTTATTTGTTTTCTCTTTTATTCAGTGGCAATTTGGCATGCTGCTGTTTCATACCTTAATTGAGTTTTCAACTGTATATATTGGCTTCATGATGTTTACTATTGCCATGAACACCAAGAACTTTAGCAATAATAGTTTCTTAGTCTTTTTAGGTATTGGTTTTCTCTTTGTTTCTCTATTAGATATTTTCCATGTTATTACCGTACCTGGAATGGCTTTTTTCCCGGAAATCAATAAACAAACTACATTGCACCTATGGATTTATGCACGCTTTTTTGAGGCTGTTTTGTTGCTTAGTGCTCCGTGGTTTTTAACCAGAAAGCTAAATGAAGGCATTACTTTTCTATTATTTACTGGCCTCACTCTACCACTGATTTGGCTTTCATTTGCCTTTGAAAAACCAATTCTTATCACCGAAGATGGCTTAACTGCCTTTAAGAATATGAGTGAATATCTCATCATTTTCGTTATGCTGTTAAGTATAGGCCTATATGTTCAGAAAAAATCCAAATTCTCTACCGTTACCTACCATTATTTATTACTGGCATTAGTCTTTGGTATTACTTCCGAGTACGTATTTACTTTATATGCAAACTTTAATAGCTTTGCATTTACCTTGGGGCATTTATTAAAACTCATCTCTTTTTGGTCTATTTATCAAGCGATTGTGCAAAAAACCTTAAACATACCTATTAAGAAACTCTCAAGAGCTTCAAGCTCCTATGATGTCTTACCCCACCCAGCCGTTTCTGTAAACTCAAAGGGATTTATTTTACATGCCAATGAAGCCGCGATAACGTTTGCTAAGCTAACATCAGCACAAGCAAGTGATGACACCATTATTGGCAGACATGTGCATAACATCTTTCATCCTAAAGAAATGGATGAAAAAAACTGCGAGCTTTGTCACTCTTTCCAAGATACAAATTTGATGCAAGGTGAAGCCGTTTACTTTGCAGCCATCAAACGATGGTATGAGTTTTATAATCGAGATTTTAGCGAAAACAAAACGGAAGATGAAAAAATATCGGTGCAATTATTGGTTGATGTCACCGAAATGAAAGAAGCTTACTCTAAGCTCAGCAATATCACGCAACAGCTTTCTTACACACAAAAAAATGCTCAAATTGGTAGTTGGCGTTTAAATATAGTCACTAATGAGCTTTGGTGGTCAGATGAAGTATTTACCATTTTTGAAATCGATAAAGAGCAGTTCTCTCCCTCTTATGAGGCTTTTCTTAATGTTATTCATCCGCAAGACAGAGAGCTGGTAAATGATGCTTACCTTAACTCGTTAAAATCAAAGCAAAGATATCAAATAGAGCACCGACTATTAATGGAAGATGGTAGAGTCAAAGTTGTACTTGAACAATGTATGACCACCTTTGATGAAAATGGATCCCCACTTGAATCATCTGGTAGCGTGCAAGATATTACTGATTTTCATCAAATGGCTGAGGCACTTAAACAAGCCGAAAAAATGGATGCCTTAGGTAAATTAACTGGTGGTGTGGCACATGATTTCAATAATTTGTTAGGCATTATTCTAGGTTATAGCGAAATATTGCATGCTAAGCTAAAGCAAGACGAAAAGTTACTTGGCTATGTAAAAGCAATTGAAAAAGCGGGCAATAGAGGAGCAGATTTAACCAGAAAATTACTGTCATTTTCAAAACAAAAAAGCCCTGATATAAGCCGTATCAATATTAATAATGTTATTGATGCTAATAGAGATATGTTAAGTAAAACCTTAACTGCCACTATTGAGTTTGAAACTCATTTATTACCTGATTTATGGGATATAGAAGTCAATATTAATGATCTAGACGATATTCTGTTAAATTTATGTATCAATAGTGCTCACGCCATGCCCACTGGTGGCAAACTAACACTAACAACAAGCAATGTATCTCTATTATCTAAGAGGGCAAAGTTACTGAATTTATCAGTAGGAGATTATGTTTGTTTGGCTATTACAGATACTGGCTGTGGTATGAGTGATGCAGTTAAAAATAGGATTTTTGAACCTTTCTTCACCACCAAGAAAGAAAAAGGTACAGGATTAGGTTTATCGCAAGTTTACGGTTTCATTCAATCCGCTTCTGGCGCTATTAATATTGATACTGAAGAAGGCGTTGGTACTTGTTTCATGCTTTACTTTCCTCGCCATGCTAGCAAAACTCATAATCCCATATTAGCGTCCAAACAAAAGCTAGAGGTGCAACTTACTGGCAATGAAACCATACTTGTTGTAGATGATGAAAAAGCTTTAGCTGAGCTAGCTCAACAGCTACTACAAACCCATGGTTATCAAGTTTTTATCGCAGAAAATGCTGAAGAAGCATTAAATATATTAAAACAACATCCTGTCGATTTATTATTAAGCGATATCATCATGCCACAAACCAGTGGTTTTGAATTAGCCAAGCAAGTCAATGTGCTTTACCCCAATATAAAGATATTACTGGCCAGCGGTTATCAAGGTGAATTAACCCAGATGAATTACGAGGGAGTCATTCTTCAAAAACCTTACGATACTCAATCATTACTGGTAAATGTACGCAAATTATTAGGTTTTCACTATGGAGTTAGTAAAATATCTGAGCAATCCATCAGTTAACCATTGGTAACTAGTTAACTTAATGATTTCACAAAGAGTTGGTGATAGTTATTTTTTCCGTTAGAATAGAAATTCATCATACGTGAGGAAGTTTTCTATGACTCAGCCAGAAAAAATAATAATAGCTGATGATCACCCTTTGTTTAGACAAGCACTATTAGGTACTTTAAAAGCGAAACTCAATGATACGCAATGGTTAGAAGCTGAAACCATTGATGAATTAGAACAACGATTACAAGCAAATAATGATAGTGACTTATTACTGCTTGATTTAAATATTCCGGGAGCTCACGGGTTTAATACTCTGATTCATGTTCGTAATCACTTCCCACAAATACCTGTTGTTGTGGTATCGGCTCACGAAGATCAAAATACTATCAGCCAAGCGATGAGTTATGGTGCCGCGGGTTTTGTACCAAAATCAACTCCCGTTGATGATATTTTTACTGCCATCATGACGGTATTATCAGGTGATGTATGGTTGCCAGCATCATTTCAAAGCACACAAGCAGAAAGTGATAACTGTGATATTGCTGAGCGTGTTGCTAGCTTAACCCAACAACAATACCGCATTTTAATGATGTTCGCGCAAGGCTTACTCAACAAGCAAATAGCCTATGACTTGAATGTTTCAGAAGCAACAATTAAAGCACATGCCACGGCAATATTTCGCAAGCTAAATGTTCGCAACCGCACTCAGGCGGTGATTGCTATTAGTCAACTAGACTTATCTGAAGCTGGCTTTGATGATCACTCTAGGTAGCTCTAAAGCATTACCTCTATAGCTGTTAACTAAGTTAATCAGAAACACACTACCCAAGATAGTCTGCTTGTAGTTTTTGGGCGAGCTTAGCGCTCATCATGGCTCTCAATGCCGCAGGTTTAACCAATTTTCGCATATAACCTACATCGGCCGCTTGTGCTTTTTCATCTATGCCTCTTTCCGTGGTAGCTGTAATCAAAATAGCTGGAATATAATGGTTGCACTGTTTTCGTATATCAGCAATTAACGTTAAACCATCAGCCTGCTCTCCCACAGGTAATCCAGCTTGATAACCTAACTGATAATCGACAAGCAAAATATCGATATCACTTTGATGATTTTCAAACTCTTGCAGCGCGCTATCCCTTGAATCCGCAGCCAAAATATTACATTGCCATGCTGAAAGTAGTTCGACCATACCACTTAGCACATCAGGATCATTATCAATGCACAACACGGTAATATCTTTTAGCCCCATATTGATCACTGGTGTCTGCTGTACAGGTACCTGAGCTAACTGACAGGCTTTTTCTACAGCAACAGAGAACTTACAGCCTTGCCCTTCACGTGATTGCAAACTAAGCGAATGCCCCAATAGTTGTGCTAAAGACTGAGTAATATTCAACCCTAACCCTAGCCCTCTACCCGATTGGCTGCCGGGTGTATCTAACTGAGTGAATTGCTCAAACACCAAGGTTTGTTTTTCTAGTGGAATTCCCGGGCCATTATCAAGTACTTGAATAGTCACCTTATCGGCAAAAACTCGAGCACCCAACAAAACTTTACCTGGGCTTGCATAACGAAAAGCATTGCCCACTAAGTTTTGAATAATACGTCTTAACAAGTGTTTATCTGATTTTACCCACACCTTAGTAGGTACCAACCTAAACTCGACACTTTGCTCAACAGCTAATGCTGAAAACTCTTGTGCCAAATCATCAAATAAATCATTAAGGGCAAACACCTCAACATTGGGTGTAATATTGCCACTATCCAAACGAGCAATTTCTGCTAAATCTGCCAGCAAATTATTAGCCGCTTTTAAAGAGCGATCTATATTATCTACTTGTCGCTGTTGTTCGCTATTTAAATTATTTTGTTCCGTTAGTGCTGAGGTAAACAGGCGAGCAGCTTCTAAAGGCTGCATAAGATCATGACTACAAGCTTTTAAATATTGGCTTTTCTTAATGTTGGCCTGCTCAGCTTTTTCATGAGCCTTGGCTAGGGCTTCATTGGTTTTCGCCAAGGTTAATGTACGTTCATAAACACGGGTTTCTAAATCTAAATTCGCTTCTTTAAGTACTTGCTCTGCTTGACGATAAGCGGTGATATCAGAAAACATCATCACAAAACCGCCATCAGGTAGTGGATTACCTTCTATACGTATAGTTTGACCATTTGCCTGTTGTCGCTCAGAGCTGTGGGGGCTACCTTTTCGAAGGTATTCAAGCCGTCTAAAAACTTGATTATCAATATCGCCCGCACCACACAAACCTCGTTTCAAATTATGACGAATTAAGTTTTCCACTGGGCTACCAACGTAAACTAGCTCGGGCGGATACTCAAATAAGTCTAAGTATTTTTTATTCCACGCAACAAGCTTTAATTCCTCATCAACAATTGAAATCCCTTCACCCGCATTTTCAATAGCGCTTTGTAGTAAGTTTTGGGAAAACTGCTGCTTTTGACTGGAAGCATCTTCTACCAATACTGCTAGCTCATCCAAAGCAATATCCCGACCATCAAGCGCAGAAGATAAAACTAAACGAGCTGATGAAGCCCCCATCACCATGGCTAAAGTGTTTTCAGTGTGTTGCAGTAACAATTGGTTATAGGTCGAGTTACCTAGTTGCTTTTTATCGTGAGAAGATAAAAATAAGCTAAAACTTGAGGTCGCTTTTTTCTCACCCACAAAACGTGACGACAATAACTCAAGCTCTTGAACATCAAGCTGGCGTTTTTTCTCAACTTTTAATATTGAAGGAGATTGCCACTCTAAGAATAAAGAAGCTTGAACACGCTCTTGTACACTCTGTCTACTAATCTGAGACAGCGCCCACATCACAATAATATTTGCACCCAAACTGAACAGTGTCGCAGTTGATTTAGCAGGTAAAATACCTTCAGCAAAAGGAGAAGTATAAAGGCCAAATTGAGGGAAGAAACTTAAACTTAACCATAAAATAAAGCCAATTAGGATACCCGCGTACACCCCCATTAAGCTGGCTCTTCGCCAATAAAAAGCAACTACTAGTGCAGGAGTTAGCTGTGCAAAAGCACCAAAAGCCACTTCACCTAACGAAGCTAAGGTATCTGGTGAAGCTAAAATAAATACGCCATAGCCAGATAAAATCACAAAGAGAATTAATAGCTTACGAATATTTAATAAACGCTGTCTAAAATTATCATAGTTGGTTTGAGCTACTTTTTGACGACGATATAGCAGAGGAAATACAATTTCATTACTGAGCATGGTACTTAATGCAATTGCAGAAATAATCACCATAGAGCTAGCTGCAGAAACTGCCCCTAAAAAAGTAAAGAGTGTTAGCCAAGTATGGCCGCCAACTCCAGGCAAAAACAGCACATAGGCATCTGAGGGTACAGTATCCCCTAGCAATAGCTGTCCAGCTAAACCTAATGGCGCAGCAAAAAAAGCAAACACTAATAAATATAAGGGAAAAATTCGTCGGCTAAGCCAAGTATCTTTTTGATCTTTTAGTTCAACAATCATCACTTGAAACTGCCGTGGTAGGGACAAAAAAGCAGCCATCACAATCACTAGCATAGCCAACATAGAGCTGACATTATCAAGTGTCATTTGCTCAGCCAGTTTTTGTGAAGCACCTGACTGCTCCCAAATATCCATGGGAGAATCAAATAATGAATAACAAACAAATAGACCAACAGCAATAAAGGCAACTAGCTTAATCAGTGATTCAAAAGCAATGGCGAGCATAACGCCAGGGTGCCTTTCGGTAACATCAATATTGCGAATACCAAACAATACAGTGAAGCCTGCCAGCACTAAACTGACAACTAAGCCAATATGCCAACTATTTAAGCTTTGATCTATTTGCAATTGTTGAAATGAGTAAACCATTGCCTTTAGCTGTAAGGCGATATAAGGCATGGTGCCGACAAAGGCAACCAGAGTGACAATAATGGCTAAGTTATGGGATTTACCAAACCTTGCTGCCAATAAATCTGCAATAGAGGTTAAATTTAGCTTTAAACTCACTCGAATAATGCGCTGAATAAAAGGCCATGCAAAAATGAAAAGTAGAATAGGACCAATATAAATAGGGATATGAGATAGGAAATTGGTCGCTGCTTGACCGGTAGTGCCCAGAAAACTCCATGATGTACAGTAAACACCAAGGGTTAGCGCATAAATAATACCCTGACTTTTACGTGCTAACTGATGACGATATTTATCTCCTAAAAATGCAATTAAAAACAATAAGCCAATGTAAATTATGCTTATAGTAACCAACTGCCAATTAGGGAACATAAACTATCCTGTTTGTTGTGTTTAAAAAGAGTAAGTGAATTAAATCAAAATCGACCCACCATAACAATATAAGCAGGATAATACTCTGGGATAAATACGACTTTTAGCTATTTTAACAATAATACCAACTGAAGAAATATAGAACGACTATGTTTAATCAACTTTGCTTGCTCTAAGCTCACGAATAAGGCTCTGAGTTAACAATAAATTTAATCAAATTGCTATAAATAGCCAAGCATGCCAGCAAAAACTTTGCTAGACTTTGCCCGCGACCAAGGAGTGCGATTCTATATGCGTTATTAATATAGGCAATCGCTGAGATGTTGATGTTATCAACAAACCCTTTGAACCTGGACGGGAATTAGTTATCACCTACTGCTGAAACTAATATGACCGGCGTAGGAATGGTTTATATTTTCTATATCTAGAAACCTCCCAGTGCCGGATCCCATAGTATATATTTATACCAATCAGTATAAGAAAGTGATCACCTCTTTATGCGAAATGGTATTACTTATGAGATCTTTATGAACTTTACTAAATCAACACTTACGTTAGCTATTTCAGCAATACTACTTGCCAATACAAGTGCAAGCGCAAACCAAGAAAACCACACGAGTCAAACCGAAGTCATCACGGTCACCAGTGATTTTCGCCAACAAAGCTTACTTCAAACACCCGCTTCACTATCCGTACTAACAGATATTGAAGTCAAACAGCGTAATGCCCAACACTTAGAAGAACTAATCGCTATTAGCCCTAATGTTAACTTTGCTAGTGGCTCGCAACGCGCACGTTATTTTCAAATTAGAGGCATTGGCGAGCGGAGCCAATTCAATGAACCTATTAATCCATCGGTAGGTATGATTATTGATGGAATCGACTTTACCGGTATTGGCAGCATCGCCAGCCTTTTTGACACCCAACAAGTCGAAGTTTTTCGTGGCCCTCAAGGTACACGTTTTGGAGCAAACGCCCTTGCGGGTATGGTTAATATCACCACTAATGCACCTACCGATGAATTTGAAGGCGCATTTAAACTTGATGCTGGCAACTATGATAGTTATGGCTTAGGTTTAGCGCTTTCTGGCCCAGCTGCTGATTCAGTCAATTACCGCTTTGCCGCTAACAAATATCAAAGCAATGGCTTTATTGAAAACACTTACTTAAAAAAAGACGATACCAACAATCGAGACGAGACAAGCCTTAGAGGCAAGTTGTCTATACAAGCAAGTAATAATTTAACTATAGATGTAGCCGCTTTTTATTTTGACTTTGATAATGGTTATGATGCCTTTTCACTAGATAACACTCGCCAGACTCTTTCGGATCAACCGGGTTTTGATAAACAAGAAACTGCTGCTTTTTCTGCTGATTTTACTTATCAAGGTTTTGAAAAATTTACTTTAAAAGCGCTTGTTAGCACAGCTAACTCCGATCTTGCCTATGGCTACGATGAAGATTGGGCTTATGAAGGTATTTCTGCACCTGAAAATATTGCCAATCAAGATTTTGCTTACTGGGAATACTCATCTACAGATCATTATTTTCGAGATAAATCGACACAAACATTTGAGCTAAGAGCATTATCAAACAATAGTAGTAAGTTGTTTAATGATACCACCAGCTGGGTGACTGGCTTTTACTATAAAAGCGACGATGAAGATCTTAAGCGCCAATACACTTATTTAGACAGTGATTTCACTTCTACTTTTGATACGCAATCCATAGCAGTTTACGGACAACTTGAAAGCCAACTAAACGATAAATGGGCATTAACAACCGGATTAAGAGTTGAGCAGCGTAAAGCTGATTATATTAACTCTTTGGGCTTTAGTGACAGTGATAAAAATACTATGGTTGGTGGTAAGTTAGTACTGAGTTACCAACAAGATCGTGATCAATTGTGGTACGGCTCAATTAACCGTGGTTATAAAGCTGGTGGCGCTAATACCGATGGTAGTTTGCCTGATGAACTGCGTACTTTTGATCCTGAATACCTACTCAACTATGAATTGGGCTACAAAGTTTCTTTGTTAGATAATGCCGCTTTTATTCGCGCTTCGGTATTTTATATGGATCGAGACGATGTACAGGTGAAAAGCTCTAAAACCATTGCTCGAGATGATGGTAGTTCAGAGTTTATAGCTTATTTAGGCAATGCTGCAACTGGCTCAAATAAAGGTATTGAAATTGAAGCCAGTTGGCAGATAAATGATCTGATTGAGCTATATGGCTCACTTGGCTTGTTAGATACCAAGTTTAATGATTTTATTAACGCCGATGGTGCTTCATTAGATGGTCGAGAGCAAGCTCACGCTCCAAACTACCAATTTAATTTAGGCATGAACTATCAACCTAATGAAAACTGGCTAGTAAATTTATCTGTTGACGGTAAAGATGAGTTTTACTTCTCTGACAGCCATAATGAAAAATCTGAATCCGTTGCTCTGCTTAATGCTTCACTGAGTTATTTAAATGATAATTACCAAGTTAAAGTATGGGCTCGTAACTTAACAGATAAAGATTACGCCAGCCGAGGCTTTTATTTTGGTAACGATCCTAGAGATGGTTATACTGCTAAACAATATACACAATTGGCAGAGCCATTAGTTTTTGGTGTTACGCTAGACTATCAGTTTTAATTACTTTCGCCTTTGACCCTTCGACAGGCTCAGGGCAATCGGTCATTCGCCGTTTACCCTGAGCGCAAAGCAGTCGAAGGGGTAAACGGCTATAAAGGCAAAGCCCTGCCTCTCACTTAAAAATAAGGATAAATGATGAAAATATCAATCGAATTAAGCCTATATCCACTTGCTGAAGAGCAATATAAAAGTGAGATTTGGGCTTTTATCAAACGTCTTCGTGCTGTTAAAGGTTTAAAAGTGATCACCAACGGAATGAGCACACAAGTATTCGGTGAATATGATTTAGCCGTCAGCAGCGTGATGAGTGAAATAAAACACGTGCACAGTACTACAGGTGCTGCTGTATTTGTTTGCAAATTTATTAATGGTGATCGATCATCTGTTGAAGCAGAGCAATAATGGCTGAAGTTATCCAATATTTTTCAAGTTTACCTTGGTTAGAGCTAGTGGCAATGCTACTGGCTTTGGCCTATGTAATACTTGCCGCAAAAGGTTCATTGTGGTGCTGGCCAGCCGCTTTTATTAGTACCGCGCTATACACAGTTATTTTTTATGATGTCTTGCTTTTAATGGACAGTGCACTTAACGTTTATTATTTAGTGATGGCTGTTTATGGCTACTGGATATGGCAAAAAAAGCACCCTCAGGTTAAACCTCAAGGGGAAGGTCTTGAAGTTATTTCGTTACCTGCAAGCAAGCACCTCAAAATAGGGGTAGCGCTAACTGTCATATCTCTTGCCCTCGGCTATTTTATGGCAAACTATACCCCCGCTGCTTTTCCTTATCTTGATACCTTTACGACGGTTTTTGCTGTTTTTGCGACTTATTTAGTGACACAAAAAGTTCTGGAAAACTGGCTTTATTGGCTGGTGATAGATGCTGTTTCTATTTACTTATATCTCGAGAAAGGGTTATTTCCTACCGCCGTACTCTTTATCATTTATATAGTCATTGCTAGCTATGGCTATGTTAAGTGGCATGGTTTTTACAAAAACAGTCAACTTACTTTATCCGCTCAGCCAAGCAGTTAATTGTGATGTTTGAGCAAATCAGTAAGTTGGATTGCTTTACAGTGTTAACCTCTATTGAGGAGGTCGACACTGGCTTAAGTAGCCAATGTTTTAGAGTGCTTGCTGACGATAAAGCTTTTTTTGCTAAACACATAACATCACCTAATGAAGTTTCTATATGCATACAGGCTAGTAAGCAAGGTATTAGCCCTGACGTTTACTATCATGACCAACACTGGTTAATTAGTCCGTTTATCGACGGAAAAAACCTAGCGCTTAGCCAACAGTCCACAGAGCAAAAAATAACAGTTGCGGTAAAATTAATGCTGGAGTGCCATAAAATAAATGCTCTGCCGACAACCTTAATGCCTGTTGATATTATCAATGAGCTTATTTATCAGCCACATTTTTCAACTGCGCAACAAGCAGATTTAACACAGCTGGCTGGCCAGCTCATTAAGCCACTAAGCCAAGGTGTAAATACTGTTTGTTGTCACGGTGATTTAAATTTTAGCAATGTATTAATAACCGCTAAAAGTGAAGCTCTTCTTATTGATTTTGAGTGCGCTTGCTCAGCGCCGATTGAATATGATTTAGCTATGTTTATCGCAGTAAATAATATAGAAAACCATGAAATAGCAATGGTATTGCAGTGTTATCAACAAGGGGCTTCAATCCCTATCAACCACCAGTTACTCAACAGCTATCAGAAATTTTGCTATTTTATCAATAGTTTGTGGTATTTAAATCGTTTTCAAATGTGTCATCAGCTAACATATAAGTCGTTAGCTGAGCAGCAATTCAATAGACTAAATAAATTTCAAGATAACCACTTTGAGCAGTTACTTAGTCGTTTGGGTATAGAACTCTGAGATATATTGACCGCCTTTAATTTTAGCAATCAAACGTAACTTATAACTATCCCCTTTATTACTCACAACACTCCTTAAATGCGTAGGACTTTGCCAATAATAAGGGCTTTTTTGCATGCCTAACGGGTAAGGTGTCATCTTGTCAGATTGATCAACTAAAAATAAGGTTGCACTATCAAGAGGAAAGGTAGAATTAACCTCTGTAACACCCGCGTCATCAGAAATATTCACTTTGAACTCACCTGATTTCAGCACACAGCTTTGATTGATAATATCACAATGCCCTTCTGGCACTAGCTGAATGATTTTACTTTTAGCAGCTTCATTTTCATTATAATAATCTGCACCGATATAACCAAGAAGTGCAAGAAAAGGGGCAACCATAAAAGCAACTTTAAGGTGTCTATTCATATTAATATCTTCTTATTTTAACAAGGAAGGTAATTTAACAGAAAAGGCTAGACGACTCTTTAAAAAATTATCGTCTAGCCTTTTTATTTTAAATTCGAAACTTGATACTTAAATTTCGAAATTTATTTTCTAGTGAGCGTGTGCTGCACTAACTTTACCTGGTATACGCATATGGTCAACCATATCTTGTATTTCAGATGGCGCTGGACCAGTAACTTTAAGCATTGCAAACGCTACTGCAAAGTTAACTAAAGCACCCACTGAACCAAACGCATTTGGTGAGATACCGAAGAACCAGTTAGGACCCATGTCACCTAGGAATGAAGTACCAGGGATAAACATAATACCTTTATGCTGGAACACGTATAGCATTGTTACACCGATACCCGCAATCATACCAGCAACTGCTGCTTTACCAGACATTTTTCTAGAGAAGATACCCATCATTAATGCTGGGAAGATACTTGATGCCGCTAAACCAAAGGCTAGTGCAACCGTACCCGCAGCAAATCCTGGTGGATTCATCCCCAGATAACCCGCAAATAGAATTGCAATCGTCATGGTGACACGACCCGCCAGCAATTCACTTTTCTCAGTCATATCCGGTACGAATATCCCTTTCATTAAATCATGAGATACGGATGAGGATATCGCTAATAATAAACCAGCTGCCGTCGATAGTGCCGCAGCTAAACCACCGGCTGCAACTAAAGCGATAACCCAGTTAGGTAAATTCGCAATCGCAGGGTTAGCTAGTACCATAATGTCACGGTCAACTTTAACCATTTCATTAGTCGCTTTATCAGCAGTGTATTGAACTTTACCATCGCCATTTTTGTCTTCAAACTTCAATAAACCAGTTTTTTCCCAGTCTTTGAACCATTGTGGACGTTCAGCGTATTCTAAGTTTTGACCTGCTGCTGGCTCAATGGTGTTCATTAAGTTGAAACGAGCCATAGCACCAACTGCTGGAGCAACAGTATAAAGTAAAGCAATACACACTAAAGCATAACCCGCAGACTGACGTGCTGCTTGAACTGAAGGTACAGTGAAGAAGCGCATAATTACGTGAGGAAGACCCGCAGTACCAATCATTAGTGACATAGTGTAAGCGAACATATTTAATGTGCCACCCATGTTCGCCGTTGTATATTCCTTAAAGCCTAAGTCTGTAACTACCATATCTAGCTTATCAAGTAAGTAAACACCACTACCATCAGCTAATGTAGAACCTAAACCTAATTGTGGAATTGGGTTACCTGTTAATTGTAGAGAGATAAATACTGCTGGAATTGTATAAGCAAAAATCATTACACAGTACTGAGCGATTTGTGTATAAGTAATACCTTTCATACCACCTAATACCGCATATACCCAAACAACAACCATACCGATAACTAGACCTAAATCATAGTCAACTTCTAGGAAACGAGAGAATGCAACACCTACACCTTTCATTTGACCGATAACATAAGTTACAGAAGCAATGATTAAACAAACTACCGCCACTATACGTGCAGTTTTAGAATAATAACGATCAGAAATAAACTCAGGTACAGTAAACTTACCGTGCTTACGCATGTAAGGTGCTAGTAACATGGCAAGTAGTACATAACCACCTGTCCACCCCATTAAGAATACTGAGCCACCGTAACCTAAGAAAGCAATTAAGCCAGCCATTGAAATAAATGATGCTGCACTCATCCAATCGGCACCAATTGCCATACCGTTTTGTAATGGTGTAATACCACCACCTGCAACGTAGAAATCACTGGTTGAACCCGCACGTGCCCACCAAGCGATACCGAAATATAAGGCAAACGTGCCGAATACTGCAATGTATGTATATAGTTTTAACTCATCCATGCTTAACCCTCCGCGTGATATTTTTTATCAAGCTTATTCATTTTGGCGCCATACCAAAAAATTAAGGCAAGAAATGAGTAAATAGAACCTTGCTGTGCAAACCAAAAACCAAGTTTGTACCCACCTAGACGAATTGCATTTAGCGGCTCTACTAGTAGTAAGCCTAAACCAAATGAAACTGCAAACCAGATTGCAAGACATATAAAGATTAGGCGAAGATTCTCCGACCAATAGGTTTCTTTATTTTCCACAATAGTCTCCTAGCGACGTTATAGCCTTTATTTCACATTAGCGTGAGTATTTTTATTAGGCTTATTAGTAATAATTTTAGTAAAAGTGTGGATTTAGATTGCTGTCAGATGCTAATTCAAGAGAGCAGGGACAAAAATCCATATTCAACTTCGACTGTCAATTAATCTAGCAAGCTTTTTTTTTGACGGGTATTAAACTTTAGTCTAGATCGTTATATCTATGGTTGACGTAGCAAGGCTGCAACCCTAAATTAGTACTGTCATCAGTTAATTGCAGGCAAAAAGTCATTATGGATACCGAACTTTCTGAAATCTCCAGCTTCATTCAAAGCATCCCCCCTTTTGACAGCTTGCCAAAGCCAACTCTTGCGCGTTTGATCAGAGAGCTAAGCATCAACTATCTACGTAAAGGAGATACGCTACCACCAAAAGGCATTAGTGAGCCGCGTTTATATATTGTCCGTAAAGGAGCACTAAGCTGTTTATCCAATGACAACGAACTCATTTCTCGCTTAGGGGAAGGTGACTTATGCACCGAGTTTTGTAAACACGACTTACAAGGCACAAAACAGGAAGCACCAGATACTCCTGAAAAAAACAAACGCCATGTCATTACTGACGAAGACAGCTTATTATACAGTGTCGATAATGAAGTGTTACGTGATATTGGTGATAAATACCCCAGTGTCAGTGACTTTTTTAGCAATAATTCAGCTGAGCGACTCAAGCAAAAAATGTCGCAAGTAAATGAAGAAGCTATTATTTCTTCCAGCTTAATGAACACCCCGGTAAGCAATTTTTATCATGCCCCTGTTGCTGGTATTGCTTGTGAAGAGAGTATTCAACAAGCAGCAATACAAATGACAGAAAAAGGTTATTCTTGCCTTGTTGTACTAGACAACAATAAATCTGTTGGCATAGTGACAGACAAAGATATCCGTCGCCGTTGTGTTGCCCAAGGTCTCGATATTACCACTCCAATTAGTGAAATTATGACCCGTAACATGAGTACAATAGACATTAAAAATAATGCCTATGATGCTTTAATGGCGATGACTGCCAAACATATACATCATTTACCCGTCACTAAAGAGGGCAATGTTGTCGGCATGGTGACCGTGACTGATCTAATGAATAACGAAGGCCATAATGCAGTAAACTTTTCTAGCATAATACATAAAGCTAAAAGCATTAAAGAATTAAAAGAAATCAGTGACTTGCTACCAAAATTACAAATTAGGTTAGCCAAGCTTGGTTCAAGCTCAGATCATGTTGGTAAAAGCATTAGCGCCATAACGATGGCCTTTACCAAGCGCCTAATAGAAATGGCTGAAGAAAGGTATGGCCAAGCTCCTGTACCCTATGCTTGGCTCGCTGCTGGCTCACAGGCTAGGCAGGAACAACTAGCCCACTCAGATCAAGACAACGCCATCATTATTTGTGATTCGATGAAACCTTATGATGATGCTTGGTTTGAAAACCTCGCTAACTTTGTATGTGACGGCCTCGCCGATTGTGGTTTTATTTATTGCCCTGGCGATATCATGGCCACCAACCCTAAGTGGCGTCAACCAATGCGAATTTGGCAAAACTATTTCAGTGGTTGGGTAGATACCCCCGACCCTAAAGCTTTATTAAATGCCAGCGTATTTTTTGATTTAGACACCATTTATGGTGACCGCTCACTACTGGAAACTGTGCGTGCAAGTATGCTGTCAAAAACAAAAAGCAACAGTTTATTCATTGCTCACCTATCAAAAAATGCCTTAGGGTTAAGGCCTCCGCTAGGTTTTTTCCGTGATTTCGTGTTAAAACAAAATGGTAAACACAAAGCAACTCTCGATTTAAAACATAATGGCATTGCTCCAATCGTGGATCTTGCCCGTATTTATGCACTTTCTCAAGGCATTAGCGCCGTCAATACCATAGAACGAATTCAGCAAGCTGCTGGCACAAGTGCTATTACTAAATCCTCCGCTGAGAATTTAATTGATGCCTATGCCTTCTTAGGGATTTTAAGGGTAAAACATCAAGCACAAAAACTGATACAAGGACAAGAAGCGGATAACTATCTATCCCCTAAAGAGCTTTCAAAATTAGAACGCGAACATTTAAAAGATGCTTTTAAAGTAATCAAAACCTTACAAGATTCAAGACAGGCAAGTTTTTAATGGTAAAAAATGCGCTATTTAATTATCTAACGGGTTATGAAGCCAAAAGAAAACGGCTCCTTAAAAAAGCTCCCGAAGGTGCACTGAAAGACTTTCTTTCGGTGCCTTTTCCAGATCTTAGTACTCCCATCAACAAACTCCCTATTTTAGCACTCGATTTTGAAACCACAGGCTTAGATGCGAAAGCAGATAAATTACTCAGTGTTGGGTTTGTTGCCATGGAGCAAGAGCAAATCAAGCTCAACACTTGCTACCATCAAATCATCAAAACCAAAGAGCAACTTGAAGAAAGCAATGTCATTATTCATCACATCACCGATGAACAAAAAGACAGGGGAGAAAAGTTACGCATTGTTATCGAAGCGCTACTAAAGGCCCTAGCAGGTAAAATTATGTTAGTACATTTTGCTCGCATCGAACGACAGTTCTTAACCCAAGCCTGCCTCGAACTCTATGGTATGGCACCAGAGTTTCCAATTATTGATACCCTAGTTATCGCCAAACGACAACTAGATAAACGCGACGTAGCCTATGATCCCTCTGAGCTACGCCTGTCTAATTTACGCCATAAGTATCAACTACCCGATCATCATGGTCATAATGCCTTAAATGATGCAATTGCCACCGCAGAGTTATTACTCGCCCAGATAAATAACAGGCCTAAAGCCGATAAAATTCAGTTAAAAGACTTAATTTTATAAAACAAATTCTATGGGTTTCTAGTTACGGAAAACTCTCAGTAGGTTACAATCAAAATACCCCCCATTAAAGTAAGAATAAAAAATGAATAAATTACTCAACGCACAAAATACGGGTGTACCATTAACGGTTATAGAAAAGAGTGCCTACTCAACATGGCAAGATAAACAAGCGAAATCTACCCAAACATGGTTAACACAAACCAACTTTTCAGGCGAAGGCTTAGCACTAATACCTCATTTTTCAGCTGACTTACAAGGTGAATTAGCACAAGCGCTTTTTGTTGTTGATGATGCCAATCATTATTTTTCTTGTGGCGATTTAATTAGCAAACTGCCCTCTGGACAATACTTATTACAAGCTGAAAAAGATCACTATTCAGCTATTTGCTTTGCCTGGTTAATGGGTGCATATCAATTCTCTCCATACAAAACTAACAACACAGAAAAAAAACTACCTAGTTTAGCCTTAGCAAATGAACAAACGGTTGTTGATGAAGCAATAAAATACGCACAAGCCACCACCTTGGTTCGCGACTTAGTCAATACACCTGCTAGCGATATGATGCCGGAGAATATCGCTGACAGTGCCCAATATCTAGCCGATAATTTTGATGGTAAAGTAAAACAAATTATTGGTGATGAATTACTCGCTCATAATTACCCAACTATCCACGCCGTAGGAAGAGCAAGTGCCAACTTACCCCGCCTAATTGATTTAACATGGGGGGATGAAAATCATCCTAAAGTAACCTTGGTTGGCAAAGGGGTTTGTTTTGATAGTGGTGGCTTAGATTTAAAGCCTGCTGCTGGCATGCGCAATATGAAAAAAGATATGGGTGGCTCAGCCCATGTTTTAGGCTTAGCCCACTTAATAATGTCACACAAATTGCCAATTAATTTAAGAGTATTAATTCCTGCCGTAGAAAATGCCGTTTCAAGCAATGCCATGAGACCCGGTGATGTTATCACCACACGCAAAGGCCTCACGGTTGAAATAGATAATACCGATGCAGAAGGTCGATTAGTACTATGTGATGCCCTGTGTGAAGCCAGCCAAGATAAACCCGAAATCATTATAGACTTTGCAACATTAACAGGTGCAATGCGCGTTGCTTTAGGCACGGAACTACCGGGTTTCTTCTCAACCAGTGACAAAGTCGCGCAGGATATCACTATCGCAGGCAGTAAAATAACCGATCCAGTTTGGCGCATGCCATTGTATAGCCCATATAATGACTTATTTAAAAGCACCCTTGCCGATATGACAAATTGCTCTGCAGGTCCATTTGGTGGTGCTATTACCGCAGCATTGTACTTACAGAGGTTTGTTGATCAAGAAATCGATTGGGTGCACTTTGATGTAATGGCTTTTAATGTCCGTGCCTTATCTGGGCGCCCATTAGGCGGCGAAGCTTTTGGTATTCGTGCCGTTTTTGATTATTTGCAATCTAGATACCAATAATAATTCCACCAACACTCCCACCAGCGTGCACTTTTTTATGAAAAACATTGATTTAGATAAATAAAGTGCACGTTAATAGCACCGATCCTTTGCCTTTGAAAGCTCCTCCAACTAAAGTTTAATTGTTAATCCTAAATATCCCCATACAATCATGACTCTATAACCACTTAACTAAGGTTAATCATAATGAATAATAAGTTAGCACCTACTTTGCTATTGGCCTTTATTGGCGCTTTGCTAATAACCGCAGGCTATTTTTTACTAGGTAAGCTTTTTGAGTCCACTGTTTACATAAGTATTTGCCTACTTGTAATCAGCTTTATTATTATCATTTCACTTAACCTGTTAACTAAACCACCACAAAATAACGCAAACACAGAGCAAAACAGCACACCTAAAGTTGCTTCCAATTATAGTAAGGTGGGTCATGAGATTAGTGATAAAGCCAGTGAATTAGCCATTAACTCGGCAGAGTTAAGTTTTTTTCTCGAGCAATTAAGTCGGGCTATAGAAGCCTCAAGTGAAGACGTTGATCGCCTCGCCACAGCAGCAGAGCAGATGTCTACCAACAGTAAACAAATTAACCATAATGCTGACCATGCTTCACAACAGGCGAATCAAGCCATGAGTGCAAGCAAAGAAAATAGCAATCAACTGAATGACAATATAGGGGTAGTTAACCAATTAAATACTGCCGTTAAGAGTGCTGCTAATAAAATAGAATCTTTAGAGCAAAAAGCCTCTGAAATTCAAAATATTACCGATGTAATTGATGGTATTTCATCACAAACAAATCTACTTGCTCTAAATGCCGCTATTGAAGCCGCACGTGCTGGCGAACAAGGTAGAGGCTTTGCGGTAGTTGCCGATGAAGTACGGGCATTGGCAGCCAAAACAGCTGATGCAACAAATCAAATAGGCGAGATGCTCAACCTGATCAGTCAGGAAACCAGCGAAACAACAAGCGTGATGTCACAAATTGTAGAGCAGACTGACAATGTTGTTACCACCATGACTGACTTATCTCAGTCTTTAGTAGAGATAGACCAGCTAATGTCAGACTCTTCAAGTGCCAGTGACCAAATAAACCATGCCCTGCAAGAACAAGACTTAGCCGCAGCAGAAATTTCATCTTCTGTCACCAATTTACATGACTTTCTAGTAAATAAAAGCAAAGAAACTCACCAGGTATCTGAGCAAGCTGAGCGTTTATCTACTAGCACAGAATCAATTTTTGTTCACTTATCAGAGTTTAATTCCAACACGGTAGTTAATGAAATGTGTAAACAAGCACAATCAGCTGCAAATAAGGTCAGCAAGTTATTTGAGCAAAGCATTAGTAATAATAAAATTTCAATGCAACAACTGTTTGATTTCAATTATCGACCTTTAGGTGATACAGAACCCGCCAAATTTACCACCAGTTTTGATAGCTTCACTGATCAGCACCTTCCGCAAATACAAGAGCCAATGTTAGTGGAAAATAGTCAGATGATTTATGCGGGAGCAGTCGACATTAATGGCTACTTCCCAACACATAACAAATGTTTTTCTAAACCCTTAACTGGTAACCCTGAAATTGATGTAGTGAATAACAGAACCAAACGCATGTTTAACGATCCTACTGGCATTCGCTGTGCCAAACACACTGAAAAGTTTTTACTGCAAACCTATAAGCGAGATACAGGTGAAATCATGCACGATGTCTCTGCACCTATTTTTGTTCAAGGCAAGCATTGGGGCGGCTTTAGAATTGGATTTAAAGCAAAATAACAGCTTAAACAAGCCAGTTTCGACTAAAGTCTACCCCTTAAAAACCTCATTTTAGACTTAGGTCTAATTCCTTTATTCAGTTAATAATTCTACTTTATTAACTGAATAAAAATTAATCATCCTTTCGAATAATAATAATAATGAAAAGATGTAATAAAAGTTAGTAAAACAACAAGCACTCTGTTTAACAGTAAAATTAAAAAAATAACTTAAATAACTGCCTTGAGCAGACAAAATGGGGATACACAATGTCAAATAAAGCACTTTTTAGTAAGAGTAAATTATTGCTAGCAACTGGCCTTTTAACCATGGCTGGTGCAGCAAACGCTGGTTACACCTTTGATTTAACAGATAAAGATAAAATTACTTTTGGTGGTTTTATTAAAGCTGATGTTCGCTATGTTGATGGTAACATTGGCGCTACAGATTACTGGTATGGTGGCGGCACAGTACTAGCTGATAGCCAATCAAACATAGGTATTGCAGTTAATGAAACACGTTTTAATGCCAAATACCAACACGGCGATGTAACTGGTTTTATCGAAATGGACTTTTACGGCGACGCTGTTGCTGGCGGTGGTAACGAGGTTATTTCTAACTCATCACATCCTCGCTTACGCCATGCCTTCATCAAGTACAAAAACGTGCTAGCTGGTCAAACATGGACAACGTTCCAAAATACTAGCTCTTTAGCTGAAGCTGCCGATTTTGGTGGTCCATTGGTAGCTGCCGCTTTTATTCGTCAAGGTCAGATTCGTTATACTAATGGTGGTTTACAACTAGCTATCGAAAACCCGGAAACTTATGGTGGTTACCGTGGTTCTAAAACAACTAAAGATGATTCTGTACCAGATTTTATCGCTAAATATACCTTCAAAGGCGACTGGGGTAATGTATCGGTATCCGGTTTAGCACGCCAACTGAGAAGTTTAACCAACGAAACAGAATCTGCTTTTGGTTATGGGATTGCAGGTCGCATCAAAACCTTCGGCAAAGATGATTTCCGCTTTCAATTGCACGGTGGCGAAGTTGGTCGTTATGTTGGCGTAACTGCTTCTACTGACATGGTGGGTGAAGAAGTAGAAGAAACGACTTCAATTTCTGTTGCTTATCGTCATTTCTGGACAGATGATATGCGTAGTACAGTATTTTACGGTAACACTGAAACAGACTTAACCGATAGAGATCGTAGCCATTGGGGTGTGAACTTATTCAAAAATGTTACTAAGCAACTTTCTTTTGGTATTGAAGTGGGTAACTTTGAAATGTCTGAATCTGATGCTGATTCAGACTACGTTCAATTCTCAGCTAAATATGTTCTATAGTGTCTACTCACTATAAACACTAACCATCTTGCGTTAGTTAACCTCCAACCGAGGTTATTTTATGGGGAAGCTTTTGCTTCCCCTTTTTTTAAGCAAATTTTCATTACTCTTCTATAATTTAGTCTATCTAAAGACCATTTTATAACATGATGAATGATTCTAATATCCAACAATGGTTTATCGCAGCCATCGCTTTATTACTTTTAATCATGCCGGTTTTATTAGCGGACAAACTATCTTTATTAGCCAGTTGGCTATTCACCTATGTTTGTTGGCTGGCAATTATTGTGTTCGCTCTGTTCCACTCATCAACTAAAAGTAGCGATAATAATAAATCCAAAGAGCCGTAGTTATGATTATTTTTGATCAATTATTCATACTACTCATCCTTTATATTATTGTTCTTTTTATTATTGCCCAATGGTCAAAATCAAGCGGTATAATCGCACATAAAGTAAGAAACTCAGCACATACCTATGCCTTAAGCTTGGCAGTATTTTGTACCTCTTGGACATTTTTTGGCAGTATTGGCCTTTCTGCAAGCCAGGGGATATTTCCCGTATCAATTCACTTAGGGACCACCTTAACCTTTGTCTTTTTATCGCCTTTACTTAAAAAAATGGTTGTGTTGAAAAATGAATTTCACTCCACCAGTATTGCTGATTTTATTTCAGCCCGTTACAACAGATCACAGGCACTTGCTGCTCTGATAAGCCTTTTATGCTTGCTCGGCATAGTGCCTTATTTAACCATTCAGCTAAAATCAATTATTACAAGTTTCCAACTACTGGTTGAAACTCCAACATCAAGTAATCTCCTACTAGAAAACTTTGATATCCTTATAGTATTAATGATGTCATTTTTTACCATTCTTTTTGGTGTTCGCCATCTAGATCCGACCGAAAAGCACCCCGGAATGATGGTTGCGTTAGCATTTGAAAGTTTGTTTAAACTTGTTGCCTTAATCATTGCTGCACTATGGATATGTTACTTATTAAACCCCGGTGTACTCACTTTATTTACACAGCCTGCTAGCCTTGAATTACAACAAAACATTCAACCGCTTAGCGCACAAAATTGGCTGAGTTTTATGCTGCTAGGTGGCATTGGTATATTAACCTTGCCTCGGCAATTTCATGTCGGTGTTGTTGAATGCAGCAATACGGCCTTTATCGATAAAGCAAAATGGCTTTTTCCACTGTATTTATTACTCATAAATCTTTTCACCTTACCCATTGCACTTGCTGGAATGTTACAGGGTGCACCTATTGACTCTGCTGATTTATGGCTCCTATCTTTGCCAATGTCAGCTAATCACGCGTCTATTTCCATACTAGTTTTTCTAGGAGGCTTTGCTGCAGCAACAGGCATGATAATGATTAGTGCCATGACCCTCTCAACTATGTTAACTAATCATATTATGATACCTGTCATTATGCACACCACACTATTATCAAGGCTTAAGCGCTATATTTTGCAAGTTCGATGGTTCATGGTGTTTGCAGTCCTTTTTTTGAGTTTATTTTATTATCGCGTTATTGGCGATTCTGAATTAATTATTAAAATTGGCACTATCAGCTTTATTGCCTGTGCACAGTTTGCCCCTGCTTTAATTGGTGGATTAATTTGGAAAAGCGGTAATTTACTTGGTGCTTTTGTTGGCTTACTCGCCGGAGCTAGCCTTTGGTTTTATAGCTCCTTACTACCTTCTGTCATTCGAAGCGGTTGGTTAGACTGGCCTATATTAGACCAAAAAACTGGTTTTTTTTACTGGTTCAATCCAGAGCATTTTTTTGCTATTGCTCAAGTCTCTCCATTAACCAATAGTTTAGTTTGGAGTTTATTAATCAACACCTTGCTTTATGTTGGTGTTTCATTATGGAGCACTATGTCAGATGAAGAACAAAAAATAGCGCATCAATTTGTAGATACTCAAAACATCTCGCTAGGTAAACTGTTAGGGCAAACTGAGCCTGACATCATAGATCTTTCTCCTAAAATAGCATTAATTAGAAAATTATTTTATCAATATATGCCCAGAAAAATGGCAGAAATAAAGCTACAACAATGTTTGTCTAAAACAGACGTTATTAATAAAAACAAAATCAATATTGCCGAATTATCAATTTTGAAAAATTCTGCACTTAATGCCCTTAGTGGTGTTATTGGGACAGCATCCGCCTACCGTGCTTTTGCTCAAGTAAATATATTTAGTGATGAAGAACAAGCCTTGCTTGCTTCCTACTTTTCACGCTTTATTGCACAGCTACAGCTATCCCCTAAAGAGTTATTTGAACAAGTTAGCTTTCATCAACAGAAGCGGGAATTATTAGAGAATCATGCCAAACAGCAACTCAGTATTATTGATAAATTAGAAAAAGAAGTAGACCTTCGTCTTAATGCAGAACAAGAAATTAGATCGCTTAATGCAGATCTAGAACAGAGAGTTTACGAGCGAACCTTGGAGCTAAGTGGGGTTCTAGGGATTTTCCCCTCTAAAGTAACATAAATCGCCATACTCACCATATTTAAAGGCATACAAAGGTGGGTTACTTCTCCAAAGTATGGCAAATTATGAGGTTAACAACCCCTTAAACTTA
>Ga0209379_10000306_pt1 | contig 46339 bp, 53 predicted proteins | sample tdDd001_FD_187124 | JGI IMG/M metagenome (GOLD analysis project Ga0209379, IMG submission 187124) | Marine sediment microbial communities from the Atlantic coast under amendment with organic carbon and nitrate - tdDd00.1 (SPAdes)... | ecosystem: Environmental > Aquatic > Marine > Coastal >... | reverse complement strand
TTCCTATTACAAATATAAACGCAGCTGCGCTTCTTATCATTTCCATTTATTTTAACATCTCCTTTATATACGTCCTAGTCATTTGATCACAATCAAGTACATCATCAATACTAGTTAATTGTCTTATATCATAATGGTTCATTGCTTTCTCCACATATTTAGAAATATCATAAAAAGATATTTGATCTTTCAAGTATGCATACACTAATTCTTCATTGGCTGCATTTAAAACGGTTGGTACCAATCCACCACGTTTAATGGCCTCATAAGCTAAATCCAGACAAGGAAAATCCTCATGTCTTGGCGCTTCAAAGGTAAGAGCTCCTAATTTTACAAAATCTACAGTTTCGAAATCCATCGGTTTTCTCTCAGGATACGACAATGCATATAATATAGGGATCTCCATTGTTGGCAGACTCATTTGGGCCATAATGGAATGATCGTGGTATTCAACCATTGAATGAATAATACTTTGAGGGTGAACAATCACATCTATTTGATCAATTGCTAAGTCATAAAGCCACTTGGCTTCTATGACCTCAAGCCCTTTATTCATTAGTGTTGCAGAGTCAATAGAAATCTTTCTACCCATCGACCAATTAGGATGTTTTAGAGCATCAGAAGCTTTCATTCTCTCTATGTCTTTTTTGCTTGTATTTCTAAACGGACCACCCGAAGCAGTGAGTATCACACGTTTAACATCTTTAAGTGTATTCCCTTGCAACGCCTGGAAGATTGCAGAATGTTCACTGTCAATTGGCAAGATATCCACTTTATTAAGGACTGCTTCCCTCATTAATATTTCTCCTGACGTTACCAAACATTCTTTATTGGCAACAGCCACTTGTTTTTTTGCTTGTATGGCTTTCAGTGTTGGCATTAAACCAATATTACCAACAACTGAGTTAATCACCACATCAACATCTTCCAATGTGGCAACTTCAATCAATCCTTCTAATCCGGATAACACAGTTACCCCTAGATGATCAAATAAGTGTTTTTTTTCTTTATAGATTAATTCATTAAAAATAACCACATATTTAGGTTTAATTTCTGTGGTTTGTTTTAACAACAACTCTATATTCTGATTACCTGTTAATGCAATAATTTTAAAATCATTCGGATACTTTGAAAGTATATTGATGCTCTGTGTTCCAATTGAACCTGTTGAGCCTAGTATTGTTATTTTTTTCATATCTGACCTACCTTTATCTATAATATTATATCAAATTTAGATACTGAAAGATATGCAAAAAAATAAAATGACAATATTGTCATTTTACTATTTTAATTTACTTGACCATTAGAACTAATTTAATGACATAATAAATAAACGGCGTTACTAAAAGTAAGCTGTCAAACCGATCCATAATACCACCATGTCCTGGCATGATGTGACCGTAATCTTTTATGTCCATTTCTCTTTTTATCTTTGATGCAACTAAATCCCCGATTATTGATATTAAACTACCAACAATACCAATTGCAATACTATAAGGCACTAACGACGCATCAAATACCATAGAAAGGATCACACATAAAATAACAGAAGTGGTTACACCTCCAATTGCGCCTTCGACAGATTTATTCGGACTAACTGTAGGTGATAATTTTCTTTTACCAAACTTTTTGCCTATGAAATAAGCTCCTGTATCAGCTCCCCATGATGCTATAAAAATAAACCATATCATGAAAGTTGGTTCTAATTTTGATAATAGAATAACGTGATAGAAAAAGAAAATAATGTATATTGCACCTAAGGCTGTAACACCAATATCTGCAAAATGTCTTTTCTCATCAAAAACATATAATCCAAGCAAAAATGCTATGTAAACCGTAACAACACCACTTAGAACTGTATACAGCTCAAAATGATAAGTTAAACTAAATAATATCAATAATATATAAGTCGGTACAATCACCGGATTATATTTTTTCTTTAGAGCATTAAAAAATTCATACAAGGCAATTAGTGATATCACGGCCACAGCCACTTCCAAATAATTACCACCCATTAATACAAAAAAGAATAATAATGGTAATGCTACAATCGAACTAATAATTCTAATTAACATCAGACCTCCTATACGCCACCAAATCTTCTTTGACGACTCGAATATACTTTTATGGCTTCTAGTAGTGCTTCTTCACCAAAATCTGGCCAATATACATCTGTAAAATAAAATTCTGAATAAGCCAATTGCCACAATAGATAATTGCTTAATCTTATCTCACCACTCGTCCTAATCATAAGGTCGGGATCAGGAATGTTCTTAGTATATAGATAGTTTTCAATAAGAGAGTCATCTATTGCATCAACTTTAATTATATCGTCTTTTACATCTTGAGCTATATGTTTTATAGCCTCTTTGATTTCAGTACGACTACCATAATTTAGAGCGATTATTAGATACAAACCATCATTGTTTTCAGTGGTCTTAATCGCATTCTCCATGGTTAGTCGTGGTTTTTCTGGTAATCTCGAAAGATCCCCAATCGTCATAATACGTACATTGTTTTCGTGCATTTCGGTTAATTCATTTTTTAAAAAGAAAACCAATAAATCCATTAGGCCATTAACTTCTTGATCCGGTCTATTCCAATTTTCAGTTGAAAAAGCGTATAAAGTTAAGTACTTTACACCAAATTTAGAACAAGCTCTTGAAATGGTTTTAACTTTTTCAACACCAGCTTTATGTCCTACATTTCTTGGCATATTTCTTTTTTTAGCCCATCTTCCATTACCATCCATTATGATAGCAATGTGATTTGGAATATTTAAGTCTTCAAAAGATTCTATAGTATTCTTCTTCTTAAAAAAAGCTTTAAACATATCTACCTCCAAAAAAGAAAAGACCTCGGAAACCCGAGGTCGAGTCATCTATACAGCTAAAATATCCTTCTCTTTTGCTTCAATCATTTCATCAACAATTTTAACATGCTTATCAATTAAATCCTGCACATCTTTTTCTGCTGAGCGAATATCATCATCAGTTAACTCGCTATCTTTATGCATTTTTTTAAGCTTATCATTTGCCTGACGTCTCTCATTTCTAAGAGCAACTTTAGCATTTTCACCAGATTTCTTAACAATTTTAGTTAAATCTCTTCTTCTTTCCTCTGTTAACATTGGAATTGCAAGTCTTATTAACTTTCCATCGTTTGAAGGATTTAAGCCAAGATCAGCCATCATTATAGCTTTTTCAATCTCAGGAATCATAGTAGCATCATAAGGCTGTACTACAATCATTCTAGGTTCAGGTGCAGAAATACCAGCCATTTGATTAATAGGTGTCTCTGTACCATAATACTCAATTGTAACTTTGTTTAATATTGACGGATTTGCTTTACCAGCTCTAATCGTCATAAATTCATCTTTAAGTACAGAAAGAGTTTTATCCATTTGTCCATTTAATTCTTTTAAAATTGTTTTAACCATGATTTCCCCCTATTTTATTAAAGTTCCAATGTTTTGACCTTCGCAGGCTTTTATAATATTTTTAGGATCATCCAGACCAAACACTAAGATTGGAATCGAATTTTCAAAACAAAGTGTTGCAGCTGTAGTATCCATTACGCCTAATTTATTGTTGATAACATCATCATGTGTCATAGTAATATATTTTTTAGCATCGGGATTTATATTTGGATCACTATCATAAACACCATCTACTTTTTTAGCCAGTAAAATAACTTCTGCTTCTATTTCAGCTGCTCTAAGTGCTGCTGTTGTATCAGTTGAAAAGAATGGGTTACCAATACCTGCAGCGAAAATAACCACACGTCCTTTTTCTAGGTGACGTACTGCTTTACGCTTTATGTAAGGTTCAGCAATCTGTCTCATTTCTATAGCACTCATCACTCTTGTACTAAGATTCTTTTGTTCACATGAATCTTGTAATGCAAGAGCATTAATAACAGTAGCCATCATGCCCATGTAATCAGCTGTAGAACGATCCATTTTTTCGCTGGTACGTCCTCTCCAGAAATTTCCTCCACCGATAACAACAGCAACTTCAACACCAGCATCTGATAATTCTTTCACCTGATCTGTTACAATAGAGACAATTTCCTCATCTATACCAGTGCCATTAGCACCACCTAAAGCTTCTCCACTCAATTTCAAAATAACTCTTTTAAATTTAGGCTTCAAAATGATTCCTCCTTATAAGATTTCATATCTTTGTCATATTATCCTTTAAACAAAGCTCTCTATCTATTTTATCATAAAAACAAAGCTTTCTTAAGAATTTCCTAAAAAAAAAGAACACTTATAAAAGTGTCCTTCTATTTAATTAACCTTTAATTGTTGCAGCAACTTCTGCAGCAAAGTTTTCTTCTTTTTTCTCGATACCTTCACCAGTTTCAAATCTAACAACACTTGCAATTTTTGCGTTAGCGTCAACTGATTTCAAATAAGCATCTACTGTGAAATCGTCATCTTTAACATATGGTTGATCTAATAGACAGATTTCTTTAAGCATCTTTTGAATTCTACCTTTTACCATTTTCTCAACGATAGCAGCAGGCTTTCCTTCGTTTAATGCTTGAGCAGTAAGAACTTCAGTTTCAGCAGCGATGTAATCTTGATCAACATCATCTCTAGAAACATATTTTGGGTTAGTAGCAGCAACTTGCATTGCAATGTTTCTAGCAGCTTCAACGATCGCATCGCCATTAGCGCCTTCAACTTCTACTAAAACACCAATCTTTCCACCACCGTGGATATATGCAGCAACAGCATTTTGACCTAAGTCTAATACTTTGAATCTTCTAATTGTTAAGTTCTCACCAATTTGAGCGATATGCTCAGTTTGAACTGTTTTAACATCTTTAGAAGCATCTAAGTGCCATTCTTCAGACATGAAAGTTTCGATTGTGTCAGCCGATGTATTTAAAGCTTGTTTAGCAACATTTTCTACGAATGCAACAAATGAATCATTCTTCGAAACGAAGTCAGTTTCAGAGTTTACTTCTACGATAGCAGCTTTGCCATTTTGAACAACAGTCTTAACAAGACCTTCTGCAGCAACTCTACCAGCTTTTTTAGCTGCTTTAGCCATACCTTTTTCTCTCATTAACTTGATAGCAGCGTCCATATCGCCATCAGTTTCAACTAAAACTTTTTTACAGTCCATCATACCTGCACCAGTTCTAGTTCTTAATTCTTTTACCATTGAAGCTGTAATTGCCATTTTATACACTCCTTATTATTGATTATGCTTCAGTTACTACTGGAGCTTCCTCAGTTTCTTCACCTTGTCTACCTTCGATAACAGCGTCAGCCATTCTAGAAGTAATTAATTTTACTGCTCTAATAGCATCATCATTTCCAGGGATTACATAGTCAATATCATCTGGATCACAGTTTGTATCTACGATACCAATTACAGGAATATTTAAACATTTGGCTTCAGCAATAGCATTTTTCTCTTTCTTTGGATCAACAACAAATACGATACTTGGTAAACCAGGCATGTTTTTGATTCCACCTAAGAATCTTTCTAATCTTTCTTTCTTAAGCTTTAATTGAATAACTTCTTTCTTAGGAAGTACTTCGAAAGTTCCGTTCTCTTCCATTTTCTCAAGTTCAAATAATAAATTGATTCTCTTCTTGATAGTTTTGAAGTTTGTTAACATTCCACCTAACCATCTTTGGTTAACGTAGTACATTCCAGATCTACCAGCTTCTTGCTTAATAGCTTCTTGAGCTTGTTTCTTAGTACCAACAAATAATACGTGACCACCAGCTTCTGATACTTCTCTGATAGCATTGTAAGCGTCATCTACTAAATTTACAGTTTGTTGTAAATCGATGATGTAGATACCATTTCTCTCTGTGAAGATGTATGGTGCCATCTTTGGGTTCCATCTTCTTGTCTGGTGACCGAAATGAACACCTGCTTCTAATAATTGTTTCATTGAAATTACTGACATATTGTCCTCCTTAGTTTTTCCTCCACAAACGTCATCCCTACACCCACTCCAATCAGAGCACTCGGGTTACTGGTCAATTTGTGTGCGATTTTTTTTACCTCAAACAGTATAACATATTAAAATCATATTTACAATATTATACTGCTTATTTATTTAATAAAGTTCATGATCATTTTTATCTCACGAATACCTTTATTCAATCGTCTTGCAATTTGTTGATCATCCATACCAAGCGCCATCAACTTAATAATCTCATCTTTGATATCAGGCTCTTCTTTTACTATGGTTTCAACCTCAACTTTTTTTCCTATTACTTCATTATTAGGCTTTTTAAAGGTAGCAATTTCCTTACCTTGGTAATTCAGCATTTTTGATAAATCTTTTGTTAACAAATTAATATCATTGATCTTTTGATCAATGATTTCAATTTCTTTTTCATGCATGCTAAATTTTCCTTCTAAATCACTGGCAATATCATAAAATGACTGATTCATTTCATCAACAGTAATTTCAATTGCCTGTAATTGATTAATAATTGCATCTGTATCCCCATCATTTAATTTGACATGTTTAAAAAATGAGGCCTTCATAACTTCCCGCCGTATCATAACCAACGAAAAAACTGCAACAAAAAGCCCAATAGATATACTAAAAAATGCAGCCATATCTACTCCTAAACTTTAATATCAAAAGTGGAACCGTGTTCTCGCATCTGAATTTTTTTCTCTTCTTCTTTTTCTTTTTTCTTCTTTTTCGAAGATTCAGATTGATTACGACTTTCCTTTTGATCATCTTTTATTTCGTTTTGATCCTTCTTTTCCAAGTTGGATACTTTATTTTGATTTTTTTTAAGTTCCTTATCCTCTGTTATCTGTTGCTGTTGCATCGTCATCTCTTCTTTTGCGAGTTTAACATTATCGGCACGAGCAGCTCGTCTAACATTTGGTAATAGAACTTGCATATCAATTGGTTTAATAGGCATAAAATCACTCCCTAATAAGAAGTCAGAATAATCTCTCCACGGTCTTTAATAATTTTCGCTTTAGAAACCGCAGTTTTTACATTATAATGAGAATTTCCAATTTTTACTCTAACACCAGGATAAACAGTTTCTGCCTTTACATAAACATCTTTCAACTTTTCAATGAGTTCATTAATATTCTTAAAATCTATCATAGCATTTTTAAAATTGGTATTATATTCATCAAGCGAAGTTTTTGTTGATTCATACATCGCATTAATTTTAGCATCATCTGGTTTAACTTTCTTTTGTTTTCCTAAAATATCATAGGCTTTCTTTAATTTAGAAACATTGGCCTTGTAATCTTTTATTTTAGCTGCTAAATCTTGAAACTGAGTCATGATTTCATTGGTTATTCCAAGTTGTAATTTAGTAGTTGTACCAATTTCTGTACCCAGAGTTTTTGCTATGATATGGTGTCTAGCAATACATTGGCCTCCTAATATCAAACCTTTTTTTCCTTTAGCAGTTATACTTTCATCACTTACAACATCACAATGCATCATTGAATCCGTCTCTATGTTACCACCAGCAATAATCTTACAATTGTTAAAGTAGTTAGACTTGATGTCTCCACCTGCTTTAATTAAGCATTCATCATTACCTTGAACACCACCACTAATGATGATCTCAGCACCAGCTATAATTTCAGCACTTTCAACAACACCGTAAATTTCAATCGCATCTCGTGATTCAACTTTGTAACCACTGGTCACATTACCTCTTATAATAACTCGACCAGAGAAAGAAATATTTCCAGTCTTTACACCAACATCAGAAAATATCTCAAGCACTTCAATAATAGAGATTTTCACACCTGCCATTTTGATAGAACCATCACATGACGCTTTAATTGACATTTCATCTTCAGTTAATTCTACATTCTTGCCGAATTTAAAATTCCCCATTTTACCGTCTTTTGCTTTAATATTCATCCCAGTAACTGTCGTACCAGTTTTCCCAGGAGTATTTTCAGTTTTATAAGCTAACATCTGTCCTTTTTTTACAATTTGAACAAAATTAGTATTTTTAAAATCAACAGTTCCATCGTCATTTTCTGCTGGTTTTAAGTCTTCAGTCGTATCAACTTCAAAAACAATTTCGGAGTCAATACCATGTACATGCTCAATACCAGTAGCCACTTCTATACCGTTCGCTTTTTCTGGATTATTGATTATATAATCTATTGCATTCGGATTGATACCAAATGTTACTTTTTTATCACTTAACGCTTTAAGAATTTCTTCTTTTGTTATTCTAAAATCGTAATTATCAGCATCAATGGTTAAAAAAGCATGGTAATAATCACTTGATAGTTTTACAATTATTCGATAAGGTTTTGCATTATTAGATTCAGACATATTCTACTCCATTATAATAGATCACTTAGTTTAGCTTGCATTTTTGTTATCGCCTTAGTATGTAGTTGAGAAATTCTCGATTCCGAAATACTCATTATTTTAGCAATTTCTTTATAAGTCAGTTCGGAATAGTAATATAGCTCTATGATACGTTGCTCTTTTTCGGGTAATTTCCCAATCATCTCTTTCAGCATACGTTTCGTTTCAATATCCATGAGTTGTGCTTCAGGTGTCTCTTCTTTTCTATCCTCTTGAATACTGATATTACTATTTTCACTAATCTTCTCATCTAAAGAAACGACAGAAAACGTTGATACTTGATGCATCAACTCACTGAGTTCCTTTATAGACATATTCATCTCTTTAGCCAAATCTTCGTCTTTGATGTCCATACCATGTATGTTCTGAAGCTTCTTTGTAGCTTTTTCTAGAAGCTTATATTTTTGACGCATAGAACGAGGAATCCAATCTAGAGATCTGAGTTGATCAACAATTGAACCTCTAATCCTTATGTTTGCATAGGTTTCAAACTTGTTTCCAAGTTTGTAATCATATTTCTCAATTGCATCTAATAGACCTATGACTCCATACCCAACCAAATCATCATACTCAACATGAGCATTGTACGTATTATAAAGACGTCCTGCAATAGTCTTTACTAAAGAAATATATGAGATTATCAATGCTTCCTTAGCCTTTAAGTCGTCTGACTCCTTATAACTCTTCCACAATTCAATATTGGTCATATGTAGGCTCCTATTTATACTTCTTTTACACCATGTCCAATTGTTTTTATTAACAATTTACCTGTTTCAGAATAAAACTCAATCGTTCTACCGAAGTTACCTCCGGTATCATCTGCTAAGATTGGTATATTGTGTGATTTTAATATTACTCGAACAGCTTCTGCATTCCGTTGGCCGATTTTCATCATATCGTTGCCACTAGAAAATTTGAACATTTGAGAACCACCTGCAATTTTGCTGACAAGTCGTCTCAAATTAGCACCTTCTTTTTTCATATCATCTAACAACTCTACAATTGCAGTATCCGCAAATTTTGCTGTGTTCGAATTGTTTTTAATGGTTTTACTTGACGGTAACATGATGTGTGCCATTCCGATCGTTTTAGTCGAAGGATCATATAGGCAAATACCAATACACGAGCCTAATCCAAGGGTTGTTAAAGAACCAGGGTGCTTTACAACCTTTAGATCAGCCATGCCTACCTTTGTCATTCCGATCATACTTGCACTCCTAAACTTCTTAATAAAACATCGTATGAATCAACTTCAGGTATTAAAATAAAATAACCATTTACGCTGTCATGTTCAATCATTTCTACAAACTCATTTTCGATAATCAAAATCTTATCGCCAATTAATCCAAAATGTATCGCAGGCACACTTAATATTGCTCCTGCCATATCCAAAGCTAAAGATGGTACAGAAATCTTTATATCCAAATTAGATAAAGAGGATAACGATGAAATATAAGAACCTGCCAGTATATTTCCGATTTCTTGAAGTGCTGAAAAACAAAACTCATTAAAACCATCATTTGAAATACCCGGCATCAAAAGTTCGATTAGTTGCTCTGCTGAAAAAGTGTCTAGTACAAACATAATACTACCTTCTAATTCACCTTCGAGCTTAAAGAAGATTCCAACTACCTCTTTTTCAGGTCCCCCCAAGATCTCAGGAACTTCAGAAAAATCTAAAACATTTACTTGAGGTACTTTCATATCAACTTTCTTACTGATCATCTTTGCTAATGCAGTTGCGGCATTTCCAGCTCCAATGTTTCCAACTTCTTTTAAAACATCTAATACAATGTTATCAAAGTTCTCTAATACGTTACTCATTATAAACTCCTATAAGTCTTCAAATTCTTCAGTTTCAAGTAGTTTATCTAAATCAACAATCATAATAATACGACCATTATCTTTACCAATACTACTGATGTAATCATCGTCTGCACCAGTTACTTTTGGAGCTGGTTCAATATTTTCATCTTCAATTTGTAGTACTTCAGATGATACATCAACCAATAAACCCACTTTAAGTTCACGATGATTGATAATCATTATTCTAGAATCTTTATCGACTTCTTTTGTCTTTAAGTTAAATCTTTTCCTTACATCTATTACAGGTATGATATTTCCTCTCAGATTAATCACACCTTTTATATATTTTTTAGTATATGGTACTCTTGTAATTTCAGTATGTTTTTCGATATTTTCAACATGGTCAATATCTACGGCATAAGATTCATCAGCCAATTTAAAAATTACATATTCTCTGTTATTCATTGTAAGACCTCCTTCTAGAATAATTGATTAGGATCAACAATTAATGCAACACCACCATTACCTAAAATAGTAGCACCAGCAATCGCCGGAATACCTTTTAAGTAAACACCTAGTGATTTAATAACAATTTCTTGTTGTCCAATTAAACTGTCAACAACCAGCCCTGCTTCTTCTGAGCCTTTTCTAACGATTACTACCGTTAATTCTTTGACATCTTCTCTTTCACTTGGATCCCTTAATTCTAGAATTTCTTTCATTCTAATAATAGGTAGTGTCTTATTTCTATATAAGACAACTTCCTGACTTTGTAACATACTAATATCACTAGATTTAATTGTCGTAATTTCAGAGATGTTATTTAGTGGTAAAGCATACTTCTCATCATCTAAGTATACCATTAAAGCTTGAATAATTGCCAATGTTAATGGTAATCGAATAACAAATTTACTACCTTTTCCTACTTCAGATAAGATATCTACTGAACCGCCTAATGTAGCAATCTTACTTTTAACAACATCTAGACCAACACCACGTCCTGATAAATCTGTTACAGTTTCAGCTGTACTGAATCCAGGCATAAACAATAAGTTCAATACATCTTTTTCTGACATACTTTCAACTTCTTTTTCGGTCAATAGACCTTTAGCTACAACCTTAGCACCGATAACCTTTGGATCTATACCATTACCATCATCATTTACTTCGATTACAACATTGTTTCCTTCAGGATATGCCTTTAAATTAACAGTACCATGTGAATTTTTACCACGCTGCTCACGTTCTGCAGGTGATTCAATTCCATGATCTATTGAATTTCTAATTAGGTGAATCAATGGATCTGCAATCTCATCAACAACAGTTCTATCAACTTCTGTTTCCTGTCCACTCATGACAAGTTTGATTTTTTTATCTAGATCTTTGGCTAAATCACGTACCATTCTAGGGAATCTGTTAAATACTCTTTCAACTGGTACCATTCTAACTTTCATAACAGCATCATGAAGACTTGTAGTGATTCTTTCCAAATATTCAACTGCATCTGCCATACCAGACTTACCTTTATCTGAATCATGTTCTTCCATACTGGTTTTTACAATAATCAACTCTGAAACAAGATTCATAAGATTATCCAAACGATCAATATCAACGCGAACGGTCTTAGATGTTTTATTTTTAGCACTTGATTTGTCTTGTTGAGCAACTTCTTCTTTTAAAACTGTTTCTGCAACTGCTTTTGGAGCAGAGCTATCCGTAATGATTGATTCCAGTACAACAATTTCTTCTTGTGGTAACTCATCAACTACTTCGATATCAACTTTATCTATTTCAGAGATTGAATCAAACAGGTGTCTAATTTCGGTCTCAGAATCCTTCGTCAAATAAAGAAGTTCAAAGAATAAGTCAAATTTTTCATCTTCAATATCTTCAGCACTTGGATAAGATAAAAGTACATCACCCTGATCTTCAAGTGAATTGAAAATAATAAATGATCTTGCTGCTTTTAACATACAACTCTCTAAAAGAGTTACACGAATTTTCATGATGTTAAAACCTTCAGAAGCTGATTGTCTTAAAGCAGCTATAGAAGTTTGCGTCACATCAATGTGAAACTCTCCAGTAGTCTTTACTACTTCTACTACTTCTTCTTGTTGCGCTTCAGTAGAATCTACTTCTCCAGGTGTATTTGATTTTGTTTTAAATATTTCTTTTAATTTGTTAACTAAAGTAATATTTTCTTCATCACTCTCAACATTGTTTTCTTCAATGTGAGTAATTTGACCTTCTAATGAGTCGAAACATTCAAATAAAATATCGATTATATAACTATTAACCGCTATCTCATGGTTTCTAACCAAGTGAAGAACATTTTCCATTTCATGAGTTAAATCTGCAACTTTAGAAAAACCCATTGTTCCTGACATACCTTTTATAGTATGAGCAACTCTAAATATTTCATTTACTCCCTGAACATCAGACATATTATTCTCAAGTTCTAGTAGAACTTGATTCATAGATTGCAAATGTTCTTTAGATTCCTCAATAAAAATCTCCATATATTGGTTCATATCCATAATTTACACTCCCATCGCTTTCATAATTTCTTTAGTGATTTGATCTAATGGTACAACGACGTCAACTGCATTCTTCTTTACAGCCGATCCTGGCATCCCATAGACTACACAAGAATCCTCATCCTGAGCAATAATTTTAATTTTTCCGTTTTTCTTTAATTCTACTAAACCATCTGCACCATCAGAACCCATACCAGTCATTATAACGGCAACAGTATTTCTAATATTCTCTTTAACAATGGAATGTAACATGGCATCAACTGAAGGTCTGTGACCAGAAACAATTCTTGAGTCATCTAAATGAATGACATAATCATTCCCTTTCTTCTTAACTTCCATTTGATAACCACCTGGAGCTAAATAGCCACAACCGGGCTTTAGTGTATCTCCGTGTTCAGCTTCTTTTATTTCTATATCAGATAAAGAATTTAATCTATCTGCTAAAGACTTTGTAAATCCAACAGGCATATGTTGTACAATCAACACTGCACCTTCTATATCCCCTGGAATCTGAGCTACTACAGATTGTAATGCTCTCGGTCCACCTGTAGAAGTTCCAATAGCAATTAAATTCTTAATTTTATTGGAACGTTTAAAATCGGCGGCAACTTTTCTTTTATATGTAACTCTTTTAATTCTAGATACTTTACTGACTGAGACCTTAGAAGCTTCTACGATTTTGACAACCAGTGTATTTTTAATCTCTTCAGTATTTATTTTAAAAATACTCGTAGGTTTTGTTATGAAGTCAACTGCGCCGATTTCTAATGCTTCGATTGTTAAATCTGCACCGACTTGTGTTAAACTACTTAGCATAACCACAGGTATTTTAAATTCATCAACAATTAGTTTTAACGCTGTTATACCATCCATAACAGGCATTTCAACATCTAATGTAACAAGATCTGGTTTAAGTTTCCGAATTTGAGTGATGGCATCTTCACCATTTTTTGCGGTTCCCACAACTTCAATCCGAGTAGTTTCTGACAAAATATCAGTCAAAATTTTTCGCATAAAGGCTGAGTCATCTACGATTAATACTTTTATTTTTGCCATTAATCTAACTCCTTTCTCCTTGCTTCTTGTTGAGCTTTAAAAACATAAGATGTTATGATACGAATTGCATCACCTTGTAAATCTTTAAATTCAATGCCTAACTCAAATTCATTCATAAACTTTGTAGAAGGCATACATCTTACTACAACACCACAAACTTCTAATGATTTGGTTGAAATAGGTAATTTTCCATATATATAAGTTCCTAGAGGCAATTCAATTTTTGACCTTAAGCCAGCGCCGCCTCCGCTTATATCTAATATAGATACTTTGAAGTTGACTTGTTGTTCCTCAACAGCATCCGGATCAAATACATAATAGTCTAAAGGATGACCTTGAACATCTACCAAACAGTATGCTTCCATATCGTGATACATTTTTACTCTAAAAAAATGTCTCCGTTGTTGTTTCTCGAGTGGCGATGTTACTTTTCCTCTTATTGTATAAACATTTCCGATTTTTTCTCTTTTTATGAGATGTAATCTAAAAACAACCACTCCAACATCAGCACGTTTTGTAAATGCTGTAATCTCAATATTCATTGGAATCATATATAATTTACCTTCAATAACAGGATTATTTATTAAGATTTCATCATTTGAAACGACATCATAAACCATCGTCTGCAATATTAAATCCTGATTAATGGAATTAATATAATGCATCTCAAGTTTATCTCCAGGTTGAATAGTGTTAATAACTGTTAAATCCATATCTTCCCCTATTGTTTATTTTTAAATATTTTTTTAATAAATGTAGAAAATCCTCCACTTGGCTGTGAATAAGTGCTGTTTCGCACTAAGTTTTCAGCAATCAACTCTACACCTCGACTGGCTAGAGAATTTGGGAATCCGACTAAAAAAGGAATTTGCTTTTTAACAGATTTCTTAACATTTTGATCTTCATAGATGTAGCCAATACTTTCCAACTCTAATTTTAAAAACTTAGTTGTTGCTGTATTGATTTTTTCGAAGACATCATGACCTTCTTTATTAGATTCAATTCTATTCACAACTACCTTAATTGATACATCTAATTTACTAATATTTTTTATTAGTGCATAAGCATCTGTAATTGAAGTCGGATCAGAAGTCACCACTACAACTAACTCTTGAGAAGCTTGAATAAAAGATATCACTGAATGGTTCAAACCTGCTCCAGTATCAATCAAAATATAATCTGATTCATTGTTCAAATGTTCCAAACTCTCTATCAAGCGGTTGAGTTCTATTGGTGATAAATTCACCATATCCATAACACCCGATCCACCAGATATAATTTTGATACCATTTGGACCTTCAACGAGTATTTCAGATAAGGTTTTCTCTTGTTTCAATACATGTGTCAATGTATATCTAGGCACTAAACCCAATAGTATATCGATATTGGCAAGTCCTAAATCAGCGTCTATAATAGTCACTGAATGTCCCATTTTGGATAAGGCGATAGCCAAATTAACCGTAAAGTTAGTTTTACCAACGCCACCTTTCCCACTTGAAACAGCAACAATTCTTGCATCGCCAGGGACTGATTCTTTTTTTGCACTGTTAATGTTAATTAATTCTCTTAATTTAAATGCTTGATCTGTCATTTGGCTTCACCTACTATATAGTTTGCAATCTTCTCCGATTCCGCAATTTCAATATCATCAGGAACACTTTGTCCATTTGTTATATATGACAACTCATGTCCTGACTCAACTTTTACATTAAGAATATTGCTGTAAGTGCTTGCCTCATCTAATTTTGTAAAGATTAATCTATACTTATCAATGAAACTATACGCATCAAGTATGCTAACAATATCCTTATACCCCGTTGTAAGGCTAATTACTAAGAAAATCTCTGGATTTTCTAAATTATTCATTAAATCTTGTAAATCTCGTGACAATTCGTCTGATTTGTGGCTTCTACCAGCTGTATCAAGTAAAACAACGTCTTTATCTTTATATTTGTACATCACATCTCCAAGTTCCGATGCTTCATATACAACAGATAATGGAATGCCTAAAATTTCACTATATGTCTTAAGCTGATCTACGGCTGCAATACGATAAGTATCAGCTGTAATTAAACCTACTTTTTTATTGTCTAATAAAGAAAGTTTTGCAGCTAACTTTGCTAAAGTAGTAGTTTTACCAACACCTGTAGGTCCAGCAAATAAAAATACTCTTTGTTCACCTGGAAAATCATCTATAGTAAATGGTTCTCCAATATAATCCTTAATTGCTTGTCTAACAGCCGAACGTACCATAGGTTCATTCTGAGGTGTTAAACTGACTTGTCGTTTTACAATTGTTATTATTTTTTCAATAATAGTATCTTTTATTTCAAGTGATTTTAAGAAGTCTCGTGTTTCTTTTTCGACATCATTAATTTCATCTACTAAAACATCTTCCTGTATCACATTTGATGGTTTAGCAATATACGTTTTTAGCAAATCTTTTATTTCATCAATTTCTGATTTAAGTGATTCAATTTGAGAATTATCTTCTTTTACATTTTCAATGATTCTTTCTACTGGTTTTTCAACTTCCCGAAGAATAACTGGTGGTGGCGCTACTTTTTCTGGAACAGCGATTGCCTTAACAGGCATAGCTTCAACAGTCTTTGTTATTTCCTGTTCATCCTGTATTGCTGCTACAACTTCTACTAACTGTTTTTTAAACAAACCTTTAAAGCCTTTTTGCTTAATTTTCCTAGTATGTAAAATTATCGCATCACGACCCAATTCATTTTTAATTTTTATCATCGCTTCTTGGACGTTAGGTGCAATATAGCTTTTTACATTCATTAAATTCTCACCATCCCTGCTGATTGTATTTGTACATCTGGTTCTATTTCATTATACGATAAAACTATCAAATCTGGAATCATTTGCTCAGTTAAACGTTTAAAATAAAATCTAACGATTGGTGCAGTTACAACAATCGGTTGTTCCCCTAATGATAATAAATTTTGTATTTGCACTGCTAAATTATTTAGTAGTGCCTGACTTACATCAGGTGATAATGACATGTATGATCCACCTTCAGTTTGTTGTATAGACTCCATAAGAGTCGCTTCAAGGTTTTGATCTAAAGTCACCACTCTGGCAAATTTTTCAGTAATATATGTACTTGTAATATGTCGACTTAAGGATTGGCGAACATACTCTGTTAGAATATTGACATCTTTATTAGTCAATGCATAATCTGCAAGTGTTTCTAATATTGTTAATAAATTTCTAACAGAAACACCTTCTCTTAAAAGGTTTCCAAGAACTTTCTGTACCTCACCTATAGACATGATATTAGGAATCAATTCATCAACTACAGTTGGACTTGTTTCACGTAGATTGTCAATAAGTGATTTCACTTCATCTCTACCCAATAACTCGTGTACATGTTTCTTTAAGATTTCAGTTAAATGAGTTGAAATAATTGATGATGGATCCACAACAGTATAACCATATATTTCTGCTTTTTCTCGTTCCGTTTCATTAATCCAAAGTGCAGGTAATCCAAATGCTGGTTCCACTGTTTCAATACCCTTAATTTCACCTTCTACATTACCTGGATTCATTGCCAAGTAATGATCAAACATAATCGACCCACCTGCAACTTTTGAACCTTTTATTTTAACGATATACTCATTTGCATCTAATTGAATGAAATCTCGAAGTCTTATCATTGGAATGACAACACCAAGTTCCAAAGCGATTTGTCTTCTAATCATAACCAGACGGTCAAACAAATCCCCGCCTTGATTTGGATCCGCTAGAGGAATGATACCATAACCAAACTCCAATTCTATCGGATCGACTTGTAACAGGGGAATAATACTCTCAGGTTTCCTGATTTCCTCCATTTTTTCTTCGCCTTCTTCAGCAGCTTCAGCGGCTTCAGCAGCTGTTCCTTTGTCTCTCATTTGGAATCCTAAAAATCCAAACACACAACCTAGAGTCACCAACGGAAATGCTGGTAGAGGTGTAAAGAGACCTAATAACCCTAGTGTAGAACCGAGAACGTATAATACTTTTTTATTCTGTAACATTTGGCTGATAATATCATCACCCAATTGACCTTCGCTTGCTCTTCTAGTAACAACAATACCTGTTGCAGTAGAAATCATTAAAGCAGGGATTTGACTCACTAAACCATCACCAATTGTTAAAAGAGTAAATCGATTTAAAGACTCTCCCATAGATAATTCTAATCTAGACATACCAATAAAGAAACCTGCAGCAATATTGATAACTGTAATGATGATACCAGCAATAGCATCACCTTTTACAAACTTACTCGCACCATCCATAGAACCATAAAAATCTGCTTCCTTTTGAATTTTAGCTCTTCTAACTTTTGCTTGTGCTTCATCTATTAATCCAGAGTTTAAATCAGCATCAATTGCCATCTGTTTACCAGGCATTGCATCTAATGTAAATCGTGCAGCAACCTCAGAAACTCTCTCCGCACCTTTTGTTATAACCAAGAATTGTATTATTACAATGATGATGAAGATAATAAAACCAACAACAGCATCTCCACCAATTACCCATTGGGCAAAGGCGTCAATTACATTACCAGCAAAACCTTGACCTAAGATTTGTCTCGTAGTCGAGACATTCAAGGCCAGTCTAAACATGGTTGCTAATAACAATACAGTTGGAAACACAGCAAATTCTAGTGATTCTTTAATAAAAATTGCTATTAGTAATATTAGTAATGAAAAAGCAATATTCAATGATAATAAGAAATCAAGCACACTCAAAGGAACTGGTATGATGATCAATAATATGATGCCGATTACAAAAATCGAAATAAATATATCACTAAATTTCATTTAAAACCCCATTATTTCTTTTCTTTAAGACTATATACATAAGCTAACACTTCTGCTACTGCTTGATATAGATCAACGGGTATAAAATCTCCAACTTCAGCCCCACTGAATAAGGCTCTTGCAAGAGGTTTATTTTCAACAATGGCTACACCGTTTTCCGTTGCAATTCTTTTAATATTTTGAGCAATAAGATTCTGCCCTTTTGCTACTACTCGAGGGGAACCCCCGTTGTTCATATTATAAACTACAGCGACTGCATAATGTGTTGGATTGGTAATAACAACATCTGCTTCTGGAACATCTTGCATCATACGGCTCATGGCCATAGCTCGCTGTTTTTCACGAATCTTCCCTTTTAACATTGGGTCACCTTCGCTTTGTTTGTATTCATCTTTAATTTCTTTTTTTGACATTTTTATGTCTTTAGCATGTTGCCACCTTTTAAAGGCTAAATCTGCAAATGCTACAATCAATAAAAAGATTGCACTTCTTAATGTAATGGCAACTACAAAATCCCACATCAACGCTACAAACTGCATAATATCTAATCGATAACATCCGATAATAGAATCAATTCTATCAATTAAGTAATCATAAACCAAGTAGACAAGTACAGTCCCCTTTGCTACAGCTTTTGCTAATTCAACGAGTGATTTCATAGAAAACAATCTTTTGAATCCACTGATTGGACTCAACTTATTAAGTTGAGGTTTAATAGCTTCTAAACTAAATAGAAAACCAATTTGCAAATACGATGATAAAATACCCGATATTAAAGCTACCGCAAGTATTGGTGCAATAATAAGTATACCTCTTAATAACATATCACCAAAAAGTTTATTTAAGTTGACGGGGTTATAAAGTTCATCTGTATTGACCATCAAATTACTAACAATATGGTAAATAGAAACAAATTGATTTGTGAACCATCCACTGGTCACTTGTATTGCCAATACGACAACAATCAGAATCAAAGCGCCACCTACATCTTTACTTTGAGCGACTTGACCCTTTTTCCTGGTGTCTCTTTTTTTCTTTTCTGTTGCTTCTTCTGTTTTTTCCTCAGCAAAGAATTGAAGATTAAATTGTTCAATAATCATAACTACAGTCCAATCAATCTATAAATATATTTCATCATTTCTTCAAAAACATGAATAATAAAATCCGGATAGCTACTTATAACAACTGAAAATAGGAACAGACCCACTAATATTTTCAGTGGCATACCGATTAGGAATACATTCATCCCCGGCATAGCTTTTGAGAGTAAACCCAACAAAATATTAGCGATTAAAACAGTTAAGATAAATGGAGCAGCCATTTTAAAGCCCATTACAAACGAATAGGATAACACTTCAACATAATCATAAACAATTAATCCAATCAAAGGATTTGTTCCAATAGGGAACACTCGGTAACTATCACTAATCACTATGATTAATTTATGATGAAAATTACTCGAAATAAAAATCATCAAAGCAAATATGTAATAAAGGTTCGCCGATACAGGCAATTGCGATTCATCTTGCGCACTAATTACCGAAACCATTGCAAACCCGATATTTCTATCTACTAAAGATCCTGCAAGATAAAATGTATTCAAGATTATAAGAGTGACAAGCCCCATTGAAAATCCAATAATCATCTCAATTATAATATATTCACCAAACTGTAGAAATGTATCGATTTGTAAACCGAAACTTTCATACTGCAAAGGCACTAAAATAAGAGAAATGAAAAATACGAAACCAATTTTAGTCATTAAAGGTGTGTTTTTCGCACCAAATATTGGAACAACACTAAACATAGCTGCAATTCTAGTGAAAACTAGAATAATAACTAATATATAATCATAAAAAAACATGAGTCACCTATAAAATCACATTACCAATTTGATTAAAAATTGATAATGTAAAATCTACTAACGTCGACAATAACCACGGACCAGCAATCATTAAAACAAGAAATATCGCTAGTACTTTAGGTACAAACGATAAGGTTTGTTCTTGGATTTGTGTTGTGGCTTGAAAAACGGAAATTATAAGACCTACTATAAGTGCTGATAACAGCATAGGTGCTGATAAAATTAAAATATGAAAAATCGCATCTCTAAATATATCAGAAATCATGACACTAGACATTTTTCACCGTCACTTTACAGTTCTGAGTAGTTGTTCTACAAGTAAATGCCAACCATCTACCATAATAAATAATAAAATTTTGAATGGTAATGAAATCATTACCGGTGGTAACATCATCATTCCTAATGACATCAAAGTACTTGCTACAACCATATCAATAACTATAAATGGTATAAACAACAAGAATCCAATTTGAAAACCTGTTTTGATCTCACTTATAATAAATGCCGGTATAACAGTAGTTAGTGGAATATCATTAGCCACCTCATACTGTATACCACCTGACATGTCTACAAACAAAGCCAAATCTTCAGTTCTAACTTGTCTTAACATAAATCCTTTGATAGGTTTCACAGCATTGTCTAGAGCTTCTTCTTGGCTAATTTCTTGATTGACATAAGGTGTATAAGCATTATCAACGACATCAGAAAAAACAGGTGCCATCACAAAGAACGTCATAAATAGAGCTAACGCAATGAGTACCTGATTCGGGGGTGTTGATTGTAATGATATCGCTTTTCTTAAAAAAGAAAAAACGATTATAAACCTAGTAAAAGACGTCATCATTACTAAAATTGATGGCGCCAAAGATAAAATTGTTATAAGTACTAATATTTGAATACTAGAAGCTACATTATCCGTTCCTTGTCCAAAATTCAATTCTACAGATGGAATAATAACATCACCAGGTTCTGTAGCAAATACCATAGAAGATGCAAAAAACATCTGCATCAATAGAACAAGTACAACTAAAATAATTTTCTTCTTATTTTTTTTTATGTACACCATATTATCGATCCTTGCTTGTTTTGACTTTTTCAAGTAAATCTGAAAATTTTGTTTGATTAGTTTCTGTTTCGTTTGGTGTAAAATTTTCGAGTTTATCCATCATTTTCATGCCAGTTTTATCATATGACATTAAGTAGTAAACCTCTCCAACTAAAACTATCATCAGAATCTTGTCTGCTGATAGGTAGAAACGTTCTACTACATGTATATTTCTACCCTTGCCTCCAGACAACTTTGATTTTTTTAAAACCATTGTGGTCACATAAGCAAGGGCAATAAACATAGCCAACGATAATATAACAAGATAATAACCTGAGTCGAATGTAGGTGTTACAATAGCACAAGAAATCGACATCTTAACTCCTTAATACTATCCAATTACCTTTTTAACTGCTTCAACAACACGATCTGCTTGGAAAGGTTTTACTATAAAGTCTCTTGCTCCAGCTTGAATAGATTCAATAACCATAGCTTGTTGACCCATTGCAGAACACATGATAATTTTTGCATTACCATCGAATTTTTTAATCTCTTTTACGGCTTGGATACCGTCCACCTCAGGCATAGTAATGTCCATGATGACCAAATCCGGATTTAGTTCTTTATATTTTTCTATTGCCTTTTGTCCATTCTCAGCTTCTCCAAGAATTTCATAACCATTTTTTGATAATACATCCTTGATCATCATTCTCATAAAAGCTGCGTCATCAACAACTAATATACCATTAGCCATAATATTTCCTCCTTTAAACTATATGTTGCTCAGTCTTTGTTCAGGTACAATAATATCTGTTATTTTAATACCATAGTTTTCATCAACTACTACGACTTCACCTGTAGCAATTTTCTTACCATTTGCAAGTATATCCAACGCTTCTCCAACTAGTTTATCAAGTTCAATAACTGAGCCAGGTGCGAAATCTAAAATCTCACTAATACGTTTTCTAGTACGACCAAGTTCAACTGTGATTTCTAGTGGTACATCTTTAATAATACTAATATTATTATTATACCCTGAAATCGCTCCATTTTCATCAAAAGATTCAAATTGAACTGGTTGTGCATTTACTTGTTGCATTGGTGCTTGTTGATATTGTGGTGCTTGTTGATATTGTTGTGGTGCTTGTTGATATTGTTGAGGTGGAGCCTGTTGATATTGTTGCGGTGGTGCTTGTTGGTACTGCTGCCCCATAGGTTGTTGCACCGGAGGCGCTTGTTGTACTGGTTGCTGAACAGGTTGTTGTACAGGTTGTTGTACAGGTTCAGAAACTGGTGTTTCAACCACAGGTTCTGGCATAACTTCCGGTTCTGCTTCTTTTCCTTTATTCAACAAATTGTCAACCAATTGTCTTGCAACATCAATAGGCATTACTTGATTAATTTGACTATCAATCAAATCACCTACAGTCATTCTAAATGCAATTCGAACAACGTTACTATCCGAACCTATACCCACATCTTCAAAGTTTAAATCTCTCAAACTATTAAATTGAGGTTCTGGTGGTGAAATGTCAACTTTTTCACCTAACATTTCAGATAATGAAGTTGAAGAAGAACCAATCATTTGATTCATAGCTTCACCAATGGCACTTAAATGTAAATCTGTTAACTCATCAGATACATTTGTTCCATCTCCACCCATCATTAGGTCTGTAATTATTTTAACATCTGCTTCCTGTAGTATCAAGATATTTACACCCTCGATACCTTCTTTATATCTTACATTAATTGTAACACACGGATCATCATAATCACTGATTAATTCTTCATAAGTTATAATATTTACTTTAGGTGTTGTAATAGTTACTTTTTGCCCCAACAATGTAAACAAAGTTGTTGCTGCAGTCCCCATACTAATATTCCCGACTTCACCTAAAGCATCAATTTCTTCCGGAGTTAGATTGTCATCGCTAGCACTCGAATCATCATCTCCACCACTTAATAAAGCATCTATTTCCTCTTGCGAAAGCATATCAACCATCTAAGTCATCTCCTTCCTCGAAAATCTCTGTAATTCTAACTGCCAAATTACTATTCTTTTTACCTGGTAATCCTCTAAATTTAAGTTCATCACCAACTTTAACTGATAAATCTTGTGACACTTTTTTATCGAGAACAATTACATCGCCTCGTCCAAGTGCTAACATTTCTCCAACAGTAATAAAGCTATTTCCTAATTCAACTTTTAAATCAACTCTAGTTTTCTGTACTTGTTTTTCTAAAGACTCACGTTCTTCCTCTGACAGGTTTTTCTTACCAGTTTGTGTAAACCATAATTTTGAACTTAAATTCGGTAGAATCGGTTCAAGGACATTATGAGGATAACATAAGTTAATCATACCTTCAGTTTCACCAATTTTTAAATTCAATGTAATCAGTGCGACTGATTCAGATGGCGAAATAACCTGAGCAAATTGAGAATTTGTTTCTATTGTATCTAACTTGGGTCTCAGTTCTATAATGTTACTCCAAGGTTCTTTTAATAAATTAATAAATTTCATGATGATAGTTCTAATAAGTGTCATCTCGATTTCAGTTAAACTTCGCTTTTCAGCTAATCCACCAGATGCAGTTCCACCTAATACTCTTTCAATCATAGTAAATGCTACATCAGAAGAGAAGTCCAAAATCATTTGACCTTCCAATGGTGAAAAATCAATAATACCAAGTATAGATGGATTAGAAATTGCATTAGAAAACTCACTGTAGATCAAACTTTCTGCATTTAATACTTCTATCTCAATAAATGTTCTGAGGTAACCTGAAAGAAAGTTATTTAAAAGTCTCGAGAAGTTTTCATGAATTACTTCTAAAGTTCTTAGATGTTCTTTGGCAAATTTGTCAGGTCTCAAGAAATCGTATTTTCTTACACGCTTCTCTTGTTTTTCTTCTTGTATCTCTGCGACATCAACATCACCAGAGTTCAAAGCGGATAGTAGATCATCTATTTCATTTTGGGACATAACATCTGACATTTACCTCACCACCTTTCATTATGTAACTCTTATTGAATAATAAACTGTGTTAACAGTACTCTTTTAAGATTATCAGCATCTGTTTCTAACAGATCAATTAATTGTTCTAATATTTCTTCTTTAATTCTTTCTTTACCATTTTTTCTATTGATGGTATCTAAAGTTTTATCTCTAAAATAACCATTTAAAAAATCGGTTATATCATCTGCTTTAACAGGAAAAATTTCAGTAAATTCTTCATCTGTATAAACAATTGTCATTTGATATTTAAGTATTTTATAATTACCATCTTCATCTCCAACAGGAATATTAGTGTAATTTTCTTCAAATTGATATTTGATTTCCGGAAGATCTTCTACCTTGCCTTCATCATCACCACCAAGTACAAATACAAACACTAAAACTGCTGCGATAATAAGCACTAAAGCAATACCACCAAAAATTATGATTTTTTTCATTTTTATTCCCCTTCATCCGTTGTTGATTCTTCTGTTATGCCTTCAGGTATTGTTGTACCTAAATCTATATTTTCTACTATTATTTCTACACGTCTATTGGCAGCACGACCTTCTGGTGTATCATTAGTCTCTAGAGGTTTCATATCTGCATATCCCGAAATCGCTAAATGTTCTTCCGGAAATTCCAATTCATCTCTAAAATATCTTAACACACTAGTTGCTCTACTCGCTGACAACTCCCAGTTTGAAGGGAATCTTATAGTGTTTATTGGTACATTATCTGTATGTCCTTCAATACGGAAATCACTCATACTGAATATTTCACCTTGAAGCGTTTCACCGAGAATATTAAGAATACCTAATGCTTCAGGTTTAATATCTGCTTTTGCAGGATCAAAGAGCACATTATCCTTTAATTTAATGATTAGTTTTGTATCAACAATATCAAACTCAACCACATCAATTAAATCTCGTCCTGATAATTCCTCTTCTAACTTTTCAGTCATTTCTCTTAGGATTTCCTGAACAATCTCTAGTTCCTCTGGAGTTGTTGTTTCAGGTGTTGTATCTTGTTCAGGAGATGCATCAAATACCAACTCATCTTCCGATAAAGATTTACCACTTTCTAAAACTCCAGCAGAACCTTGAAACGATTTCATAACCGCATCAAACTTTTGCGCATCAATTTCAGAGAACGCAAATAGTAAAACGAAGAAACACATAAGAAGTGTTACTAAGTCTCCATAGGTGGTCATCCATTCGGGTGCCCCTGCTTTACATTCTTCTGGTTTTTTATCCATTTTCAGCACCCTCTTCTTGAGTTCCAATAGATTTTCTAATCGTTGGAGATAAAAATGCTTTAAGTTTTTCTTCAATAATTCTTGGATTTTCACCCGCCTGGATTGATAACAACCCCTCAATCATAACTTGTTTCACAAGAGCTTCTTCATCACTTTTTATCTTTAACTTACCAGCAATTGGAATAAAGAATAAGTTGGCAAATAAAGAACCATAAAATGTTGTTAACAAAGCTACGGCCATTGAAGGACCGATTGAAGCAGGATCTGATAAGTTTTGTAACATGGCAACAAGACCAACTAGTGTACCAATCATACCAAATGCTGGCATCAAGGCACCAAGAGCATCAAAAATACCTTTCGCTCTTCCATGTCGATCTAACATGTTAATCAATTCAGTTTCTAATATATTCTTAACCATTTCAGGATCTGTACCATCCACAATTAACATAACACCTTTTTTAAGAAACTCGTCATTTACTTCATCTACAGCTTCTTCTAAAGCAAGAAGACCTTCTCTTCTCGCTACATTAGCAAGTTCAATAACTTTATCTATAATTTCTCCAGTATTAAATTCCGGATTTTTCAAAGCCTTACTAAAGACTTTTCCAGCACCAAGCATGTCTCCCAATGGGTATTGTACAAACGTCGCTGAAATTCCACCACCGATAACGATCAAAATAGACCCTGTATCAACAAACGACATAATTGGCGTACCACCACTGATGATACCAAATAACACTAGACCCATACCTGCTATAACACCAGCTATTAAACCTATATCCATTACTATTCTCCCTTAATTATATGACTTAAATCTCCAAGATAAATACTTCTTCTAAAATGCGTGATTTGCTGTATCAAGTCATCGATACTTTCTTTAACAACTAGCTTTTTGTCTGTATTCAATGTAATAACTGTGTCAGGCGTTTCTTCCATGAACTCTATTAAATCCTCATTTACAAAAAAAACGCTGCCATTTAATCTCGTTACTCTAATCATTATTCATCTCTCTTAATTATACTATAATTTAGAAACTAAGAACAGTAGTTGTCAACAAAATGACAACTACTTTTTAGTTCAATTTCTAAATACTGGTTTAATTCACCTTTTTCTATATATATCCTAAACAAAAGGTTGGAAACACTATTCTTTTACTAGGCTATATTATGAATTATCTCTTAAGGTTAACCAACTCTTGAAGCATCTCATCAGTAGTCGTAATAACTCTTGAGTTTGCTTGGAAACCTCTTTGAGTTGTAATCATGTCTGTAAACTCTTGAGAAAGGTCAACATTTGACATTTCTAAAGCACCAGGCGCTAACTGACCAAAACTTCCTGTACCAGGAACACCAAACTTTGGCGTACCCGAGTTAGGTGTATCTGTAAATAAGTTTCCACCAATTTTCATCAAACCAGGCGCATTATCAAAATCTGCTAAGCCTAATGTTGCTAATGTGCCTCTTTCACCATTTGTATAAGTTCCATAAACTTCACCAGAAGATGAAATAGCAAACGAATCTAAAGCTCCAGCTGAGTTACCATCTACAGGAGTTGCTTTCATATCAGTCGTTTGTGCATAATGAGTTATCCCATCAAAAGTATCGTTATCGATAGCGATAGTAATATCCTCAACACCAGATTGTTGAATGACTAAACTTCCTGATGTCGCTGTGCCAACACCAACTCCGGCTGCACCAGCAGTAACTTCACCAGTTGCAAGATCAATATCAGCAGAATCTATTTCTACTAATCTTACAAAGTTACCAGCTTTATCAAATTCAGCATATGTAGCTGGATCTGCTACTGTTGCAGTATTCAATGCTGATAATTCACCAAAAGGTGTACCTGTTCCAGGACCTGAAATTTCTACTTGTCTGTATGATCTCGTTTCCCCCTCAGGAGTTCCAGCAGGTGTTGCATATTTTTGACCAAATTTCATGGTAACCGTTGATTTATTACCAACCGAGTCATATACATCTGTAGTTGTTGTATAAATTGAATTATCCGATTGGAAATCTTCAGCTTCATCATAATTGAAGTTCAAATTTGCTGTGAACTCCAATTCAGTTGTTGCTGTTGATTCAATAGTGTCAGATTTGTTGATTCTTACTGGTTTACCATCATTATCAAGAACTTTTAATCCACTTGGATTTACTAAGTATCCTAACTTATCTAAAGAGAAGTTACCCGCTCTAGTATAAAATTTATTGTTACCAGTGTCATCACTAGATACGACAAAGAACCCGTTTCCATCGATCATAATATCGGTAGGATTACTGGTTATTTGTGTAGAACCTTTTGTATGTTGAACATTGATCGCTGATAAACCAACACCTAAACCAACTTGTTGAGGATTAGTACCACCACGACCTTCTTGAGGAGCACCCGCTCCTTTGATTGTTTGAGAAAAGACTTCTTGGAATGTTACTTTTGAACCTTTAAATCCAACTGTGTTAACATTCGCAATGTTATTACCTATAATATCCATTTTTACCTGGTGTACTTGTAAACCTGAAACACCAGCGTACATTGATCTCATCATAATTTTGACCTCCTAGAGTATTACTGTGAGTGTGATTAATCATTAGGATCAATCACTAAGCTTCCATAAGGTCCAGCTTATACTATCACAGCGCCATCAATATTTGTAAATACATTTTCTTTTAATTGTTCATTTGCAGCTGCAGTTATAATCGTTTTGTTTTTTATATTAGCTACAAATGCTTTGTTGTCCATTAATATTAAAGCATCTTTGATACCTTTTTTTTCTGCTTTTTCCATAGCTTGATCAATTTTCACCATATCAGCTTCAGATAAAGTAATATTTCTTTGGTCTAGTCTTGCTTGAGCATGTTTAGAAATTTTAACTTCTTGGTTAGAAGATTTAACTTTTGCTAAAACATCTTGGAAAGATTGACCTTGGGGACGTTGATTCTGAGTAACTTTATTTTGTTGATTGGTATTTATTTTTGTTTTTTGAATCATTTGATTCATATCAACTTTAGTCATCGTCTCACTCCCTATTCATAAGCTTCTATTGCATTTTGTACATTTGCTGCATTTAACTTAATCAATTCATCCAATATTTGAGTGTTTAATTCATTTGTTTTATCTGTTTTTTCAATTAAAGTATCGATTTTCGAATCCGTTTCTGATGAACCCGAACTATCTGAAATACCTTTTAACGCTTCAATGATCTCAACGTTTTGTTCTACTTGTTTAGCAGCTGCTGTTGTCATCATACCCATCTGTTCCACTGAAGTAAATTCAGCCATCTGTGATATCATCTGCTCGTTATTCAAAGGTTCCAACGGATCTTGATGTGCAAGCTGTGTCATCATCAATTTTAGAAAAGCATCTTTACCTAATTGCTGATTCTCAATCATTGCCTTATTTTCTACATCTTTTGACAAGGTGTCTAATACTGATATGTTGGCATCGGTTAGTGTACCTATTACGCTCATTATTTCACCTCCTATGCGAGATAATCTATCGCTTTATCGCCTACTAAATTTTGATTTGCAATTTTTTCTTCGATCTCTTCAAATGTTTCTAATTTAACATTTTGTCTATTGCTTTGTGAAAAACTCTGTTGTTCTTGTTCGCCAGTGTTTTCTTTGTTTACAGAAACATCTAAGTCACCAATTTCATAACCTTCATCTCTTAAAGCATCTTTCAAATCATTTAAGTTTGATTCGATAATACCTTTAACGGTCTGATTCTCAACTTGTATCTGTGCTAATAAAGCACCCTTTTCAAAAGACATTTTTAAAGCAACATTTCCTAAATTCTTTGGATTTAACTTAACTAATATCTCAGAACCTTGATCTGATAAATTAATACTCATCTTTGTACCTTGAATGACTTGGTTCATCACGGAACGACTTAGTGCAGCTTTGGGAGTAACTTTCGTAGAAACAATTGTAGAACTCTCAGCTTTCATTAAATTCACTTGATCATCAATTGTAAATTTCTGAACAGTCTCTTTCGAATTAGTTTTTGCTGTAACATTTACTAAAGGTTCAGATTGTTTTTCTGATGTTTGCTCCTGTTGAGTATCTGTTTTAGTTTCTCCTACTGGTTCATTTTGTACACTTTTTTCAGTAGATACAGCCTGTTCAGTTAAAGGTTTAATCTCTTTTGCTGCTTCATTATCCACTTGAACTGGCGTAACTTTAACTTCCTCTTCTGGAACTTGATTCTTTATAACATTTTCTAAAACAGCATCGAATTTCACAAGTTCTGCTTTAGCTTCACTTTCTGGTAGTTTTTCGATTAAGTCAGAAACTACTTTCTCAAGTTCAACTCGTTCTTCCTTATCAAGTTTTGCAAAAACTTGTTTAAGTTCTTTAATCAATTCTTTTGGTTCAATTGTTCCAGCTTCAATTTCTGTAGAAATCATTTCAACTAACTCTTCTTTAGTTGTTTCATCCACTCCTGTAGACAACTGTTCAACCAAAACCTCAACATCCACGCCAAGCATTTGTGCAATTAACTCCAACACATCTGGTTCTTCTGTGATTCCTAGTTCTTCTTTAATGGCAGCCTCAAGACTTTCAATTTTCTCTTTTAGTTCATCTAGAGATACTTTTTCATCATCGGTTGTCACTGATTCCTTTTCGAATTTCTTTTGAGCAATTACTTCATTGATTTTCTGCTTCAAAGCTTTAACTTCTTCATTATCATCAAGTTTGTGTTCCACTTTTGATCTTTCAACTTCACGATTATCATCAATCTTTGCTTTGGGTTTTGGCTCGAATTCTCGTTGGACTTCTGAACGTTCTTGAGTTTTATTTGCTAGAATATTTTCGAAACTAGAAGTTTCGTTATCCTTAGAAACAAACCAATCATTATTCAGTTGTACTTGAGAATTGAAGAACGAAGGATTCAATTTCAATTCTCCTAAATTCATGTATACACCTCCTAATACTCTGGTACCGTTAACTTCTTTGAAACTTCAGAAGCTAATGCGCTACTAAAATTACCAATTATTTCAGCTATTGTTTTTTCATCAAACTTCTTAAGTATTTTATAAGCTAAATCTTCATCAGAAATTGTAATGATATCACCACTGTCTAAGACATATACTTGTGGTAGTGCACCATCAGTTAAAAGCTTGCTAATCACTGCTGAAATTTGATCTGGTTGCATAGTTGAATATATATTGGTTAACTCTAATATGTTATCGTCAAAATCCTTGAAAATCTTTAACGATTTTAGAATATCTTTTGTAATTAAATCTTCACCAGTTGATAACACTTCATTATTCTTCATTTCTGTTATAACATCGTTGATTAATTGGTCATCTCCAGCCATCGCCAATATCTCGCCAGTCTTTATAATACCAATTTCTTTGAAAATAATTGCAAGTTCTTCAACTTTATAGGTTGAGGTATTTCCAAGCACTGTTATCAAGTCGTCAGCATCCTTTGAAGCATAAATTTCAGATAAACTTATCAACTTTTGAGTATCAGCAACATCTTTATTCATTTCTATTCTAATCGATTCTTTGGCTTGTAAATCCATAGCATCCAAGACACTTTGAGCATCAACGTCATCTAATAAAGACAACAGCTCAAATGCTTTGCCAGCATCCATTTGTTCAAATATGCGGGCTAAACTAGAATATCCATTCAAACCATCATTTAAAATCTTATACATTTCAGCTCTTAATGATGAAAACGGCATGTTTTCTAAATCTGTGGCAATGGCTTCTAATTCTGTGTTTCTTTCCTCTGTGATTTCGTCTAATATCGTAGAGATTGCATCACCTTTCAGTTGTTTCGTGCGAATATCTTCTATGATTATTTTAGTTTTATTCGGATCAATCTGTAACATATATTTTAATATTTCATCAAACTTACTTCTCTCGTCTGCATTGATTATTATCAGCTTATCAACCGCGCTATCTGTTGCAATTTCCAAAAAATACTCCGCAACTGATTTATATTGAGCTTTTTTCTCAGCTGGTGTTGGAATAGAATCAAAATAACTACCAACCACAGGGAAGTCTGATAACGCAGCATTCATACGATATTGGAATGTCTGATTCAAAAAATAGAATCCTGCAATACCTAAAGCTGGAATCACAACAAAAAATATAAGTAATACTAAAACAGCTTTAATAGCACCACCTTTTTTCTTTACTTTTTTAACTTCTTTTTTTACTGCCTTTACATTTTCTTCTGCCATTAATTTTCACCTCTCGTTTTCATACTTTGATAGGTAACAATTTGGTCAACTGATTTAGACTCTTCTAAAGCTTCGATTGCCTGATACTGTTCTATCTCTTTTTCTTTTAATTTTTCCATTATTTTTCTCTGTTTATTCGCTTCTATCAATTCTTTCTGGATAACAATTCTTTGCTCAACCAAAACACTTAACTCGTGTTTCAGCGATTCCATTTTTTGTATAAGATACTGTTTGTTATTAGCGACTGCTTGCATATCTCTTGCGTAAATACCTTCTTGAACAGAGTCATTTAACGAATCCAAAAATTCCCCATATTTTTTTTTAGTCATTTCGAACTCGTTTTCTTTCTCTAAAATAATCTTATTTATTTTTCCAAGATTATTTCTAATCTCATTTTCCTTATCAACTCGTAACTGAAGTATTTTTTGAAAACGAAATTTAAATTTTTTCATAAGCCACCTATTCTAACAATTCATACATTCGATCTACAGTTTCCTGATAAGTAAAATGTTCTTGAGTTGTTTGAGTCAAGAAATCTCTTATCGCATCGACTTTTCTGATTGCCTCATCAATTCTCGAATCTGTACCTGGAACGTAAGCACCTATGACAATTAAATCCTCCGCTTCATTGTAAACTGCCATCAACTCTTTAATGCGCCTTGCAACGACGACATGATCATTATCCACTACATTTGGCATAACACGACTAACACTTTCAAGCACATCAATTGCAGGATAATACCCTTTAGCAGCCAAACGTCTCGAAAGTACAATATGTCCGTCCAATATACCTCTTACAGCATCTGCTATTGGCTCATTCATATCATCACCATCTACCAACACTGTATAAAGACCTGTTATTGAGCCCTTATCCGAGTTGCCCGATCGTTCCAAAAGTCTTGGCAATACAGCAAATACAGACGGTGTATATCCTTTTGTAACCGGTGGTTCTCCTACTGCAAGTCCAATTTCTCTTTGAGCCATTGAAAATCTAGTTAAGGAGTCCATCATAAGTACAACATTTTTACCACAATCTCTAAAGTATTCAGCTACAGCGGTAGCCAACATCGCACCTTTTACACGAACTAAAGCTGGTTTATCCGAAGTTGCCACAATAACTACCGATTTCTTTAATCCTTCTTCACCAAGTTCGTTTTCAATAAACTCCCTCACCTCACGACCACGCTCTCCGATAAGAGCAATGACGTTAATATCAGCAGAAGAGTTTTTAGCAATCATACCTAAAAGTGTACTCTTACCAACACCTGAACCTGCAAAGATTCCAACTCTTTGACCTCTTCCACAAGTTAATAAAGAATCGATGGCTGTAATACCCAAAGGCAATACTTCCTCAATCTTATCTCTTGTTAAAGGATTCGGTGGTGCATTATCTACTTCATATTTATGATGTAATATTGGTGCTTTGTAAGCATCAATGGTTTTGCCTAATCCATCTAGTACACGACCTAAAAGATCATCTCCTACTTCTACAGATAAGTAACTACCTGTAGCAATAACTTTTGATCCGGGACCAATACCTGTCATCTCACCAAAAGGCATCAAAACAACAACGTTATCTCTAAATCCAATAACTTCTGCTGTTATAAAATTCTCTCCCTTTAATGAGAAAATTTGACATACTTCCCCTATTTCAACGGCAGGGCCATTCGCCTCAATGGTTAGACCAATCAGCTTTGAAACCCTGCCTGAAAATTTTATCATGTCGGTATGTTCAACTAGATTTTTATATTTGCTCAATAAATCTTTCAATTGAATCACTCACTTTGTAATAGTTCTATAAATTTATTTTTGACATTCTCAAACTGTGTATGGATCGAACTATCCACACTTCCAGCATCAGAATCCACAACACAACTACCTTTTGGTAACGCATTATCTTGTTTTATTTCAATATCTTCAACATTTTCTGTTAATGATAAAATGTATTTCTTAATTGAAATGGCACCTTCGTAATCTTCAGGTGACACTCTTAAAGATAAATTAGTAGTAAAAGCACATTTCTTAATCGCTTTTTCAACCAATCCGTTGATCAAATCATAATCCTCTTCAACGTGTTTATTCAAAATACTTTCAACCGTAGAAATAATAACTTCTGTAAGAGCAACTTCTGAATCCGTTTTGATCTCTTCAAATTTATCATAATAATTTTTCTTTATCTCTAATGCTTCATCGATAAAAGAACTCGCTTCACCGTAACCGTTGGCTACACCATCTTGATAACCTTGATCATATCCTTCTTGCCTAGCCTGATCCTGAATACTCTTAGATTTATCAAAAGCTTCTTGTATCATCTGATCACGTTCTTCATTTGTAGAAAACAAAATCTGATCCTTTTCCACTTTTACAGCCTCAAGCATAGCTTCTTTCATTTCTCTAAGTTCATCTTCATAACTAGCTTTCGAAGTAACATCAAGAGGTTCTTCATCCAATTCATCCTCAGCAGTTTCAACCACTACATGTTTTGGAACAAAGAAGTCATTGTTTAAGACATACTTTTTTTTATCAATAATAATTTGAGATGATTTTACTAATTTAGACAATTAACTCATCTCCTCCACCACGTGCGATAATAATCTCACCAGCTTCTTCAAGCTTTCTAATGACGTTTACAATCTTCTGTTGTGCCTCTTCTACATCACGTAATCGTACAGGTCCCATGAACTCCATGTCTTCGGCAAGCATTTCGGCCATACGTTTAGACATATTCGCATAGATAACTTCTTTAACTTCATCAGTCGATGCTTTAAGCGCAACCGATAGATCACTGTTATCAATTTCTCTAATAAATCTCTGGATAGAAACACTATCAAGATTAACAATATCCTCAAATACAAACATACGCTTACGAATTTCTTCAGCAAGATCAGCTTTTTGTATTTCAAGTGTTTCCATAATAAACTTCTCAGTTCCACGGTCAACAGACAATAGGATTTCAACAATAGCTTGAATACCACCGGTAGAAGCATAATCCTGTGTCATCATCGAAGACAGTTTTCTTTCAAGCACTTGCTCAACTTCTTTGATGACTTCCGGAGAAGTTCTATCCATTATGGCAATACGTTGAGCAACATCAGCTTGTTTCTCCTGAGGCAATGCCGATAATATAGAAGCTGCTTGATTCGGATTCAAGTAAGATAGAATCAACGCAAGTGTTTGCGGATGTTCATTTTGTATAAAGTTTAAAAGTTGAGTTGCATCTGTACGTCTAACAAAATCAAATGGTCGCACCTGTAATGACGCAGTTAACTTATTGATAATCTCAAGAGCTTTTTGTGATCCCATAGCTTTTTCAAGTACATCTTTAGCATACGAGATACCACCCTCCGAAATAAAGTCTTGTGCCAGACATATTTCGTAGAATTCTTCTAGTATTTCTTCTTTTTCATCTGTTGTAACCCGTTGCATATTAGCAATTTCTAATGTTAGCTCCTCGATCTCTTCATCTTGAAGATGGCTGAATATCTTAGCCGATTTTTCTGATCCAAGTGCTATCAAAAGTATAGCGGCCTTTTGTTTTCCATTTCTCTCGCTTTTCTTTACCATTTAACACCCCTACATTTCCGCCATCCAAGATCTTAACAATGCTGCAACCGCTTCTGGTTTAGCATCGATAAATTTCTCGATTTGATATTTTGGACTAGACTTATCTTCAACATTAGTTTGGATTTCTTCAAGTTCTTCTTGACGTTTAGCTTCCTCTTCAGCTTGAATAGCAGCAATCTCTTCATCTTTAGCTTTATTAGATTTAGATCTATTCATGATAAAGAATACAATCACAGCAAGTGCTAATACAGCAATAATAACTCCAACTAACCATAACGGAATCCCTGGTGATACCAATTCGTCTTCAGAACTGTATACAGTTACACCCAACTCGTTATCCGTAAATTTCATTGCGCTAACTTGAACTTTCCTAGTTTCAATTCCTGCAGCGGTTGTCACTAGGTTAACCACTTCTTGTTGATGTTCATCTGTCATGAATTCATTTTCCATAACTGTTGTATTTAATAATATTGAAATGCTGATATCTTCAACAGAGCCTTTTGCTCTAGTAAGAACAGTGACTACTTGATTAAGTTCATAGTTGATGGTCTCAGAAGCCGACTCTATATTATTCCCACTGTCACTACTTGTTGGGTAATCTGTAGTTTCGCCATTCGTGTCTGTTCCCGGAACACCTTCTGCCGTACCACCAGATGATACAGATTCAGAGATTTTAGATAAACTTCTTGCAATACCTGATATTTCTCCATCAACAGGTGGTGAATAGACTGTCGACTCTGAAGAATAATCATCAAAATTCAGTTTAACACTGACTATGGCTTTAACATTATTTCTGCCATAAACAGATCCTAAAAACTTAGTTAATTTTTCCTCGATTTGCTTTTCAACTATTTTTTCTTGTTCATAATTAGTTGAAGCAATAAACGCTGCCGTTTGATCACTGAAACGATTTAACGTTTGCCCTGTTTGATCAATGATAGTAATGTTTTCTTTGGGCAAGTTTTCAACCGCATTCATCATGTAATTCACCAAGCCGTTAACTTGCGCTTCGTTGAATACAAATCCATCATCAAGTTCTAACATCACACTCACACTCGATTGAGAGGGTTCATCTAATAAAAAACTTGATTTTTCAGCTATGTAAAGTTCCACATTTGCCTTTTTAACACCTTCTATGTATTCTTCAATACCATTTGCAAGAGAATTAGCTTTTGCAAGTCGTATTTGTTGTTCTCTCATTTGATTGGTCATTGTAAAACTTGTATTCGCCATAACATCAGTCCAACTATAGTCTGGCATGCTAATACCCGCATCTACAGCCATACCCATTTTAGCTTTTGTTAAGTCTTTTGTATCTACAAATATTGTATTACCTTCATCTTTGTGAGTAATGTTTTTTTCATCTAACATTGCCACAATCTTTGACATTTCATCATATTCTAAACCCGATGCCAACGTCACGTACGTGGGTCTTGATAAAAACAATATTCCTGCAACAATCACAACGACAAAAAGGGCTCCAACTGCAAGCCATATTCTCATCTTCTTATCAAGTGATTGTATGAATGTCACGACTTGTGTTCTAATCCTTTGGAGTAGTTCCGCCATCTACACACCTCTTTCTACATTTGAATTCTCATTATTTCTGTATAAGCATCGAGAATCTTATTACGAACTTCAACGGCAAAACTTAAAGATAATTCTGCTTTCTGTGATGCAATCATAACATCATGAAGGTTATCTGTTTCTCCTAAAATCAATGCTTCATCCATTTTTTCAGCATATATCTGATCGGCATTGACTTTTTCTATAGACTCAATTAAAAAATCTTTAAAGTCTACATTTGATACTTTTGAATTCTCTGATCCAACCTTAATGATATTTCCAGATTGTACTGCTTTAATCCCGTCCATTAGGCCCCCTAATATTATCTACCTATTTCTAAAGCTTTCATAGCTATCGACTTAGCACTATTAATCGCTGTAACATTTGCTTCATAAGATCTTGATGCTGACATTAAGTTAATCATTTCAGTCACCACATCCACATTTGGCATTAACACATACCCTTCATCATCTGAGTCTGGATGACCCGGATTATAGACCCGTTTAAAATCAGATTGATCTTCTACAATCTCAGAAACTTCTACACCGTTTCCAATCGTATACTCGCCTTTTGCCTTATCCAACATGGCTTCAAATTGATTTTCCGGACCTTGTTCTTTGAATACAGCCATCTGTCTTCTATAAGGTGTGCCCGCCAAGGTTCGTGTTGTGTTTGCATTTGCAATGTTTTTTGAAATTACATCCATTCTAAGTCGTTCAGCGGTTAAACCAGTTGCACTTACATTTAATGATTTAAACAATGACATCTAATTCACCTTCCTTATTCCATCGCCATTCTAAGACGTTTCAAATTACTATTTAACTGTTTGGTAATCGTTTCATACTTAATTTGATTTTCTGCTAAATAAGCCATTTCAGTATCTATATTCACATTATTACCGTCTTTTCTAAAACTGGTATTGCTATCTTTTATAATTACTGGTTTCAAATTATTCATCAACGGCATATGTTTCTCATGAGTTTTAGCCATTGGCATATTCGGATCTCCCATAGCACGTTTTAGAACCTCTTCAAACTCAACTGTTTCCCTTTTATAGTTTGGTGTATTTGCATTTGCAATATTATTGGTAATGGCTTCATTTTTTAACCACGAAGCATCCAATGCTTTATTGTATAAATTAATTGTATTAAATGCGTTTTTTAACATAAGAACCTCCTACTACTATTTTCGGCATAAATCAGTACGATTTTTATACATATGATATAAAAAGTTATTTTTATTTATACCGATTATATTATACCATATATATTGATTTTTGTTTAGGATTAATACAATATCTAGTGGAAACGAAAAAAAGCTCCACGGATAACCGTAGAGCTCATTGTATATGATTTAGATTAATATCTTCTTTTCATATTGTTTAATTCAGGCATTAATTCGTCATTTAGAATTCTAATATGAGTACCTTTCATACCTAAAGATCTAGATTCGATAACACCAGCTGATTCGAATTTTCTTAAAGCATTAACAATAACAGAACGAGTAATACCTACTCTATCAGCTACTTTACTAGCAACCAATAAACCTTCGTTACCTTCTAATTCCTTGAAAATATGCTCAATTGCTTCTAATTCTGAGAATGATAATGACTCAATTGCCATTTTAACTACTGATTTTTTTCTCTCAAGAGCAGCTCTTTCAAGATTTCTAGCTTTCATGATTTCCATAGATACAACCGTCGCAGCATTTTCAGCCAAGATCATATCTGAATCATCAAACTCATCACCCGTTCTAGCCAATACAAATGTTCCGATTCTTTGACCTTTTCCTTTGATAGGAACAATAGAAACATGTTTGTGATACGACTCAGTATCACCTTTAAAAGTAGTTGTTATTTGTTCTTCTGTTAAGTTAGGTGTTGTTTCAACAATTCTTAACATGTTTTCATTATGCTCTACTGAGAAGAACATTTCACCAGTTTCTGGATCAGCAAGAATTGAACTTGTATTAGTATCTACCATTTTAGAACCTAAGATTTTACCTTTGGCATTTATAATATATACGTTAACTTCTAAAATTTCGGCGATAGTATCACATAATTCATTAAACGATACTTTTTCTTCACCTCTATCTTGTAATATCAAATTCAGTTTTCTAGTTTTTTCAAGTAATTCTTTTAACATTAGGACCTCCTATTTATCCTCAGAAATTTCTTCGCTATAACCGCATTCTTTGTCGGTACATTTATATTCGTGTTTCTTCTTTGTCTTATATTCAATCATGTTTTTAGAACATGTAGGACACTTTTTATCTACCGGTTTATGCCAAGACATAAAATTACAATTTGGGAATTCAGAACAACCATAGAACGTCTTAAACTTCTTAGTTTTTCTTTCAACCACGTCTCCAGTCCCACATTCAGGACAATTAACACCAATTTTATTTAGAATCGGTTTTGTATTTTTACATTCAGGATAATCCGAACAAGCCAGGAACTTACCAAATCTACCATGCTTGATGTTCATCATATTACCACATATATCACATGGAATATCAGTTGGTTCTGTTAAATCTACTTTTTCAATATCGCCTTCAGCTTTTTCAATCAATGCATCAAATGGACCATAGAAAGTTTTAATAACTTCTTTCCACTCCATTTCTCCGCCTTCAACCTCATCAAACTGTTTTTCCATATCCGCTGTGAAATTCACTTCAATAATTCTTGCAAAGTAATTTTCCATAATCTCATTAATGATCCCACCTAATTCAGTAGGCAAAAGATTTTTCTTTTCTCGAGCGACATACCCTCTACTAATCACCGTACTGATTGTCGGAGCATAAGTACTCGGTCTACCGATACCCTTTTCTTCCATTTCACGAACTAATGTCGCTTCAGTGTATCTTGCCGGCGGTTGTGTAAAGTGTTGTTCTGGAATCATTTTTTCAAGTTTTAAAGTTTCACCTTCTTTTAAATCAGGCAAAATTTTATCACTACTCGTTCCAAAAGAGTATACTTTCAAGAAACCATCAAACACTTGCTTAGATCCAGTCGAACGAATCATATGCTCTTGATTTTTGATTTCCACTGTTAATGCTTCAAATTTAGCAGGTGCCATTAATGAAGATACAAAACGTTCCCATATCAACTTGTATAGTTTGTTTTGATCTTTTGTTAAAAAGCCTTCAATAGATTCTGGCGTTCTCATAACATCAGTTGCTCTAATAGCCTCATGAGCATCTTGAGCATTTTTACTTTTCTTAACTTTTAACTCACTACCAAGGTATGCATCACCATATTCTTCTTTTATAAAGTCATTTACAGCATCTTTAGCCGTATCAGAAATTCTTGTAGAATCAGTTCTCATGTAAGTGATCAAACCAACACTACCAACTTTCGGTAATTTAATACCCTCATACAACTGCTGAGCAACCATCATTGTCTTCTTTGTAGAAAAACCAAGTTTATTTGATGCTTCCTGTTGAAGTCTTGATGTTGTAAAACATGGCTGAGATTTTCTAGATTTTTCTTTTGTTTGAATAGAATCTACAATGTAATCAGCTTTTTTAAGTTCAGCCATAACAGATTGAACATCCGATTCCACTTTGAAGTCAGCTTTCTTGCTTTTTAAACCAACATAACTTGCTTTAAAAGATTTTTTCTCAACATTTTGAAAATTGAAATCTAAAGACCAATATTCTTCTTTATCAAATGCATTGATCTCATTTTCACGGTCAAAAATAATTTTTGTAGCAACCGATTGAACTCTACCAGCACTAAGACCTTTTCTTACTTTTCGCCATAATAATGGTGAAATAGAATAACCTACCAAACGATCTAAAACTCTTCTTGCTTGTTGAGCATCCACAAGATTGGTATCAATTGTCGTAGGATGTTTGATTGCTTCTTTTACAGTTTCTTTTGTAATCTCATTAAATGCTACACGTACTTTATCGTTTAAATCAATACCGAGAATGAAAGCCAAATGCCAAGCAATTGCCTCACCTTCCCTATCGGGGTCAGTTGCGAGAAAAACTTTTTCTGCTTTTTTAGCAACTTTCTTCAAGTCTTTAATAACCGGACCTTTTCCTCTTATATTAATATAAGCAGGTTCGAAGTTATCTTCTATATTAATGCCCATTTTACTCTTGGGCAAATCTCTTATATGACCAACCGACGCAAGTACGGTGTAATTCTTTCCTAAAAATTTCTCGATCGTCTTAGCCTTCGCAGGCGATTCAACTATTACTAAGTATTTTGACATAAGCCCTCCGTTGTTTTTCCAGCAATGTTTATTATACAAGAATAATTAAAATAAACAATACCTAATAATAAAAACATTACTTTTATAGTAAATCTGATTATATGCCTCTTGTCAATCGTTTTTTCAGAATTGTCTGAAAAAAACCATAATTTCAGATAATTTACTCACTTAGACTATTATAACCACAATTAGTAGCTTTTCAAGTTTTTTTATGTATAATTAATTATTTCTTCCAAAACATCATCTATTTTTGTATATATTTTTGCACCTTCATTTATTAATCGATGGGTTCCTTTTGATAAATCTGAGTCAATACGACCTGGTACTGCCATAATTGTTTTACCCTGATCTAGAGCATAATTAACAGTAATCATCGTACCACTTCTTTCTTTTGCTTCTACAACCAGAACAATTTGACTTAATCCACTTATAATTCTATTTCTAAATGGAAAGTGATGTTTTAGTGGTTTTCCATACAAACCATACTCAGAAACAACAAGACCCGTCTCTAGGATATCCTGATAAATGCTTAAATTCGCTTTGGGATAACAATTCAACACACCAGAACCCAAAACTGCAACCGTTGAGCCTTCTACCGATAGAGCTCCTTTATGAGCCATCATATCCACACCATATGCCAACCCACTAACTACCTGCACATCATTTTTTGCAAGAGAGCGACCGACTTCAAAGGCTACCGATTTACCATAAGCACTACAATTTCTTGAACCAATCACACTGACCGAACGTCTAGACAAGCCACCAATTCCTTTAGCCCATAAGTAAGGCGGCGGATTATAGATGTTCTGAATCGGCTTATAAATTAAGTCTACTTGGTTTTTTATCATTTCTTCTTTTAAAGACATTAATTTCTTTGGCTCAATTGCTTTAATAAAATCTATTAAGTTTTTGTCATTAATTACATTTGGCTCTTTATTAATGTACTTACACGTCGTTTGTCCTTGAAACTTAGAGTTTGATAAGAGTATAAATAAGTCTTTATTAGTCATAATGTTCCTTCCATATTTTTACATTAGCATATCATATGCTCCTTTCCTATGCAATAACACAAAAAAAAATAGAGCATAGCCCTATTTGTAAGTCTTCTTAATATAATCATGAACTTCAAGTTTTTTATTACTCTTATTCAATCGCATCAAATCTGCAACCATAGTTTTATGATTTTCAATTCTAGGTTTAATAGTAAATAATATGCCTTCGTCATCTGCAATAACAATCCATTTTTTGTTTTTTCGAGTAATTGTTAAGTATTTCATATCCTTATACAAAATCTCTTTAGTCGTTTTCTCTTTAAAACGAACAACCATGCGATCGCCTTTTAGTTCGAAAGTAGCATACAGTTCTTTAATAGCATCTCTAAAGATCAAAACACTCATTAAGCCAATAACCAACCGAAACCAAAAATCAACACTTAATACCACAGTACAAAATACCAACATAGCAGCAAAAGCAAAATTTAAACCAATAGTTCTTTTTGAATATCTATACATATAATCCCCCCATGTATTCATTCTATACAAAACATTATGAAAAATACAGTTAGAATGATTAAAAAACAGAAAAATACACTAAAACTTATTTTGAGCTTGATCTAACTCCGCAACAAAAGCTAACACTTTGGCCACAACATGATAAAGTTCTTCAGGAATCGTATCCCCTATAGTCAAGTTATACAATTGTTGACTTAATTGCTCGTCTTCATAAGTAACAATATCACTCTCTTTAGCCTTTTTTATAATATTCTCAGCTATGACACCTTTGCCTTTAGCAACCAACTTTGGTGCAGCTTGGTCTTCCGACTTGTATTTTAGCGCCGTAGCTACTTTTACTTTCTTATCCATAGTATCACACCTTTACATTAATAAAATGAGATGTATCTTCTTCTAAAAACTCCGAAAAGGATATTATGCTTTTACTTTCGATTTTGATAGATACTTGATCATAAGTTTCTTCAAAAAATGAAGTTAACTTGGTTTTATTTTGTTCAATTAAAGATTTCACATTATCATTTGCCACTTTAAAATTAATATCCAAAGCCTTATTTTTCACCTGTATATAAGCTTGTACCAAGTCCAAATGATGTGTATTCAAAGCAATCAAAATTTTTGCATTGTCTTTGGTAAGTTTACGACCTTCTTTTTTATCACTTTTTAAAAAAATATCTACATTTTCAGTCTGTTGATTAAATTGCATTGGTATTTGAAGCCAAGATACATCTTCTTGATTCTTTTCCAAGAAAGTAACCGACTCCATCAGTAATTGAGTTTGAGACTGTACACGACTCGAAGGACTTTCCTCTGTCAATGTTTTTAGTGAAGACATCAGCTCATCAAAATAAGTCGTTACAGCTTTTTCCGTTGTCAATTGCTTCGGATCAAAGCCTTTTAGTAAAGAAAGCAGTTTCGGATTCACTTTTTCAACATCTAATTGTTGTACCAACTCTTTTATTTGTACTGCTAACTTACCATCTCCAAAAGATAACTTATCCAAAAGAGTCATACTCTTAAAATTAAGTGGTTTGTCAAGTTTTAAGAGTTGTCCCATTTTTTCCATGGTCTTATCCATTTCCAAAAGATTGGAGTCATCTCTTAAAAGTCCCATAACAGCACGAATAACATCTTTCGATTGTGCTTCAGACGTTTTAACATTTTGAGTTGTTTCATTGAACTCCAATACTTTCAAAACAACTTCCTTAAAATCAGCAGTCTTTAAAGCTTCTACCGAATCAAACTTCAAAAGCTGACTCATCTTCTCAAGAACTTCTGTCGGCTGTTCCATCAACGTTTGAGACGGTTGTGTCAAAGGCGCTGTATTGGTTTCTGGAAGCGCTTCCGTTGGCAAAGGTGTTTGAACTATTTTATCAAACGCTTCGTTAATCTTAGAAAGAAACTGAAAGTTCTTTGTTATTGTCTGAATAGCATCTTTTGTAATATTTATATCCAAAGATTTTAAGATTTCAAAAGCTTTTACATTCTCAGGAGTAGACTTCAACTCTATTTTTGTTAAGGTCTCTTTTACCTGTGTTTCCGTCAATCCTTTTTGCTCTGGTAAAATTTCTAATTTTGGTAATTCAGCACCTTCACTTTCAAGCACTTGAAAAGCCAAGCTTTGTCCTTCAACAAATCGTTCAGGTTGATCAACTACCGCACGCAAACTAGAGCCATCTTCCATTTGGATTAAGATCGCCTGAGTTTGTATACTAATTATTTTGCCTTCAAAAGCTGTACCAGCTTTTAACTGTGCCATAACCTTTGGAGACACTTTAACATCTTGTAGTTGCATCTGAATTTGCTGAGAGGTTATTCTCATATAAAATCCTTTACAAATGTTTTTCTATGAATCGGTGAAATTCCGACTGAATTCAACCCCGTATAATGACTTGCTGTACCATACCCTTTATTGTTTGCGAAATCATACTCCGGATATGTTTCATGATACTCTTTCATCATATTATCTCGAGTTACTTTTGCCATAATAGAAGCTGCAGCTATAGTGACGCTTTTTTCATCACCTTTAATAATACTGGTTTGATCAATATCAACATCTAATTTCACTGCATCTATCAGCAAGTGATCCGGTCTTTGTTTCAAACCGTCTATAGCACGTTTCATAGCCAGTTTGGTTGCACCCAGTATATTAAACTCATCAATTTCTTCCGGGCTAGCCATACCATAAGATACTTCTACTGCAGTATTTTTAATCAACTCAAATAAACGTTCTCTGTTTTTCAAAGAAACTTTTTTGGAATCATTAATACCATCGTAGATATAGTACTCTTTCAGAACAACAGCACAAGTGACTACAGGACCAGCAAGAGGTCCACGACCCACTTCATCTATACCTGCAATATATTGATACCCATTTTCCTTAAGGTTTAATTCAAAGATAGAAAGTTCCTCTAATCTTTTGATTTCTTTTAACCGGTTAGCTTCTTTTTTATAAACACCTTCTATTAACTTTAGAACACCTTTTCTATCGTCAAGTTTCAATTCTTCACAATATAAAAGTTGATCTGAAAGCATCATTTCAGACAATTCCTTTTTTATGTTTCCAATTGCTTTAGCCATTCATACGACCTTCTATTTCATCTGGTCTCTCAAGCGTGATATGACCTAGTCTACCACTTCTAAAATCATTGATAACAAGTTTTGCCACTCTATTGTAATCTACATCTTTTGAACGGTCATAGAAGTTCTTATGTGCTGCTATAGCATCAACCACTTCAATTGGTTCTACTTCGTCAAAATCCATATCCAATTGATATCTTTTCTTCATTGTATCAGGATAAGTAGCCATCAACCTCTTTACTAAAAAGAATCCAATATCTTCAATGACTAAAGTGTCATCATTAATCGCACCTGTAAAGGCTAAATTAAGACCAGCAATTTGATCATCAATCTTAGGCCATAAGATACCCGGTGTATCAAACAGTTCGATATCATCTCTAACTCTAATCCATTGTTTACCTTTAGTAACACCAGGTTTATTACCTGTTCTTGCAGATTTCTTACCAACCAGTTTATTGATCAAAGAAGACTTACCAACATTAGGTATTCCTACAATCATCATTCTGATCGCACGTGGTACACGCCCTTGTGAAATCATCTTATCCACAAGTGGTTTTGTCTCTACCTTAACTTGTTTCAGTAAATGTTTAACACCATCACCTGTAATAGAATTTATTGGAATCGCAACAATTCCTTTTTCTTTAAAATACAAAACCCAGTCTTTTAAAACTCTTTGATCACAAAGATCATGTTTGTTTAACAGAACAACTCTTGGTTTATTACCAACCAATTCATCTATTTGCGGATTTCTACTACTGATTGGAATTCTTGCATCTAGAAGTTCCACTACAACATCAACAAGCTTCAAGTTCGCTTGAATCAGCTCTTTTGTTTTTTTCATATGTCCTGGATACCAGTTAATTAACATATCATCACCTCATTATTTATTATAAAATATTCTTATTTAAATTGAAAGAGTGATGACAAGTCATCACTCTTTTTAATAATTAGCTATAATTATTT
>Ga0209379_10000305_pt1 | contig 46344 bp, 33 predicted proteins | sample tdDd001_FD_187124 | JGI IMG/M metagenome (GOLD analysis project Ga0209379, IMG submission 187124) | Marine sediment microbial communities from the Atlantic coast under amendment with organic carbon and nitrate - tdDd00.1 (SPAdes)... | ecosystem: Environmental > Aquatic > Marine > Coastal >... | reverse complement strand
AAAGCAGTTATGTAAACACCACTGCGATTTACTAAACTTTAAACACCTCTGTGTTTTTCATTTTACCAACTCCTCTCTATAAATATTCCGATTTCTGAAGTATCAGTGGAGCAAGGATTATGATCCATAAACTACCTTAATCGGCTAATTATATTATATACATAAGATGTTGGTAAGAATATAGTCATATTCTTTTTAATTATTTTATTCCTAAACACTGTATCAACTGATTTTATTCTGATACTGTTATTATGAAATTCAAATGCAGCAAGTATCTTACACTTGTTTTCCAGTTTCTCTAAAATATTATATTAAATAACTGATTCAATTGAATCAGTTTTTGGAATCTAATTTAACCGTAGCTCTCTTTATAATTTTTGTAGGGATAGTTACTTTCTTGGATATCTTTCTCCCAGCAATTTGTTCTAATATAAGTTCAACAGCACACTCACCCATAAACTCAGAATATATCTTTACTGTCGAAAGCGGCGGTATAGTATATTGTGCAGTTGGAATATCATTAAAACCAATGATCGATATTTCATCGGGTACTTTTATACCGCACTCATAAAGTGCTTTCATTGCTCCTATTGCAATATTATCATTTGCAGCGAAAAAAACATCCGGTAATTCAGATAGATCAAGTGCCGTTTTCATCATCTCATAACCGCTATCATATGAAAATTTGTCAACAAAAACCCATTTAGGTTCGAATAATGACTTTTCACTTAAACAATCATAGAATGCTTTTTTCCTGGTTTCACCGAGAATGGTATTGTATTCAGCCAATTCCTCACAGCCGCCTAAATAACCAATTTTCTTGTATCCTAAATCAGTTAAATAACCAAGCACATTTCTTACCGTCCAATCCATATCAATAACAACACAATCATAATCACCCTCTAAAGGTGATGAATCAACATAGACTACTTTAGCACAATGTTTCTGAATAATCCTTTGATGTTCCAAAGAGAACTTGCCAATGACAATTAAACCATCCAGATCATCTAAAAGATTCTTTTCAAATGTATTGTCCTTTCTATATATCTTAACAACTTTGATACTATGATCAAGACACATTTTTTCAATGCCTAAACGAACAGCTATATAATATGGGTCTTCTAACTCAGCTTCGATACTTAGAAAATGTAAAACTCCTAATGTTATATTACTTTTTTTCTTTCTTTTGGTTTGATTTTTCTTTCTATTTCTTGGTGTTTCATACTCTAGTTCTTCAGCGATCTCTAGTATTAGTTTTCTTTTTACACTTGATATAGACAATGTCTTATCATAATTCAACACTCTAGACACCGTTGCTAATGATACACCTGAACGATCTGCAATTTCTTTAATTGTAGCCATAATAATCTCCTTTAATTCATTTTACTAAAAAAAGAGGTTCAATGCTATTTAATTCAAAAGAAAACTATTTCAGAAGAAATAGTTTTAGTCTTAGTGTCGATTAAATATGATTTTTTCGTCATTCTGAATTGTAGTTTCAATCATTTCTAGCATCACTTTTGGATCATAGTGGTGTTCTATATCCTGATCGATCCGTTTAATCTGTTTCGAAGATAAATGTCTGATATCGATGTCAGAAATACCGAGTTCTACTTCCACCTCGACTTTTCTAGCTTTCATATTAATGAGTTCATGAATAGTTGTATTCATACGCTCACCTCCTCATAATTTATATACCCTGTTTTTGAAGTTTTATAACATGAATTATTGATATCCAGTTTCGGGTTTTATAAATGATATCATTTTCTCAGAAATAGATTGGATTATACTTACAATTGAGTCATCTGTATTTTTTACATGATCAATCATTAACTGTGAGGATAAAGTGTATGACCATGTTAAATAAACGATTCATCTATATCGTCTCTAGGGACTTTGTCTCCAATTTGATTTAGTTGAAATTTCTTTACATGCGTCGAGAAAAAAAAATAGAGACCTTAGTCTCTACATTAATGGTGCAAATAACCTCAGAATTAAACCTATTAGAATTTTGAAAACACCAATATGTTTAAAATCTTCTTCCTCAATTTCTCTACAGACTTTTTCAGTTTCTAAAAAATCTGATTTAACATCTAAAACCGTTGAAGTTTTATACATCCATACACCACATTCAAAGTGAAGATATAAGCTTCTAAAATCCATATTGATGGTGCCAACGACTGCATATTGATCATCTACAACAAAGTTTTTACCATGCATGAATCCTGGTGTATACTCTAAAATTGTGACTCCGTTTTTATGTAACTTCTCATAATAAGATCTTGAAACATGGTGTACATACCATTTATCTGGCATACCAGGTGTAATAATTTTTACATCCACACCATTTTTTGATGCATTACATAATGCTGTGACCATTTCAGAATCAATAATTAAATAAGGTGTTGTAATATAAACATACCTTTCAGCTTTATTAATCATGTTCAAATATACATTTTCTCCAACGGCTTCATTATCAAGAGGATTATCTGAGTAAGGTTGTACATAACCAGAACCACCTTCGGATTTACCGTTGTACTTGTATTGATCATAGTCGCTAACTGATGATGTTAAATAGTCCCATAACGATAAAAACATCACCGTAAAGCTCCAAACCGCCTCACCTTTTATCATAAGACCCATGTCTTTCCAGTGTCCAAGTTTTGATACTTCGTTAATATATTCATCTGCTAAGTTTATACCACCTGTAAATGCGGTATGACCATCTATAACGGTGATTTTTCTATGATCTCTAGTATTGTACTTTGAGGAGATGATTGGAATCAAAGGATTGAATACACAACACTTAATACCTTTATTCCTTAACAGCTTTTCATAATGTTCCGGCAACTTCAGTAAACAGCCAAGGTCATCGAATATGACTCTGACATCAACACCTTCTTTTACCTTACTTTCCAATATATCTAAAATATCATTCCACATGATGCCTTCTTCAATGATAAAATATTCCATAAAGATGAATTTTTCAGCTTTTTTAAGCTCCTCTTTCATCTTGACAAAATTTTCTTCACCAATTTTAAAGTATTCAGTTAATTGTGCTTTATAAGTTGGATAAGGACCAAATTCTTGAATATACCTAGCTTGTTGAGCAGCATGTATATTGGTTTCATTAATCTCTTCAATTAAGTCAGGTCTTTTCTTAAGTTTATCCTTTGTAACGACATCAATTTGTCTCATACGAGCTTTTTCTTTTTTACTCAACTGATTGCCACCAAAAGATAAGTAGAACAGACCTCCAAAGATTGGCATTAAGGCGATTGGTATGACCCAAGCAATTTTGTATGCTGGATTGCTATCATTGTAAACAATCCATAAAATTGCAAGAATACTAATGAGAATCCCGACACCATAAAACAGTTGTGAATAATCTCTTAAAAAAGCTAACATCGCCAATAAAAATAGTAATTGTAGAATAAGTGAACTGGTTATAATTGCAACACGATTAAATAATATTTTTCTTAAAAATTTCAAATAGACCTCCAATTGTTTATCATAAAATATTATCTCATATTATCGATGAATTTAAAATGTATAAAATAAATAAACTCCCCGAAGGGAGTTTAATTAAATTTTAAACTTATCAATTGCTTTTATTAAATCATCTGACAATTCTTTACTCACATGAGCTGTCATTGATAATTCTTGAATGGAAGCCATTTGCTCTTCCGTTGAAGCACTAGCTTGTTGAACACTCGATGAATTATCTTGAATTGATTTCGATATCTCTTGAATCGATTCAACTATATCATCTTTATTTTCATTGATTTTTGCTGATATGGTTCTAACAACATCTATTCTTTCATTTAAACTAGAAAGTGCCTTTGAAGTATCTTTAAATATGCCACTGGTTGCATCTATAGAAACATTTTGATCATCAAATATTTCTTGTATTTCATTCATCTTACCAACAGCCATATTAGACTTTTCTTGGATATCTCCAATAAGTGACTTAATATCATCTGTTGCGCTAGAAGTTTCTTCTGATAGTTTTCTTATCTCTTCGGCAACAACGGCAAAACCTCTGCCTGCTTCACCGGCTCTTGCTGCTTCAATGGATGCATTTAAAGCTAATAAATTAGTCTGTGAAGAAATAGATTCAATTAAAGTTGTAATCTGTTCTGCATCAGAAGCTGATTTATGAATTTCATTTGTCATCTGACTTATTTCTGCAGCTGATTGATTGGATCTTTCAGTCTTTTCATTTAGTTCTTCTATAATCTCCATCCCTTTAATACTCATCTCGTTTGTTTCATGAGAGTATTCTTGAACAGTGTACATTTGTTCTTCAGAGTTTTGAATTTGATCACCTAAGTCATTTGTTTTAATTACAACAACTGAAGATTGATCTGTCTGTTCTTGAGATGTATCTGCAATTTGTGACATCGCTTCAGTAATTTCATTCATTGCATATGACGACTGTTCACTTACTTCAGCTACTGCTGTTGAAGAACTTGCAACTGAATCAGAAGCATCCTTAACAGTATTAAGTAACTCTGAAACATTTAATTTTAAATGATTCAATGAATTTGCCAATTCACCAATTTCGTCTTCTTTTAATAAGACTTTTTCATCTATCTCTACTGTGAAATCACCTAAAGATATTTCTTCCATTGTAGATGAGAATCTCTTCAAAGGTTTCAATACGATTCTATTGATTAAGTAAAGTACTACTAAAACAACTAATATAATACCAGATGTTATCGCTACAATAACATTTCTAGAAAATTCCTGTACAACATGTATTTCTGAGATATTTTCATCTACTAACATACCAATATGATCAACAAATGTTCCTAGATCCTCTTTGATGGTTACGGAATCCACATTCATCAATTGTAAACCTTGCATTAAAACTTCCTGTGTTGGATTCTCACTTAATTCAACCAAAAGAGTTTTTAAGTTTTGACCAAACTCATTATGGGTCTTCTCTAATGATTCCAAATGAGCGACAATCGTTTCATATTCCTCTTTCTCATAATCAAATTTCGAATTGTCGAGTGCTGCATTTGCATGTACTAAAGCGTTTGAATACTCAGCTTCTATAGAGTCATTTAGTCCATCTATCATACTACCAACATCAATATTAGCATTTTGACCTGAACGTTCAACTAAATCTGACATGGATACACCAATAACATTTTTTAGTAACATTGTTTCTTGTTCCAGTTCTGCTATTTGGATTTGCTCTATCGACCTAAACAATGGCAAGTTAACTTCAGACACATCTTTCAATTGGTAATCTACAATATTTGATTGCATATACGAGACGACATCTAAGACGCCTAACGCTAAAATTATTACTGTCAATAATACTATAATTCTAAAACTGATACTTTTTCTATTAAATTTCTTTTTTTTACTTTTTTCCATGTCGACTCCCTTAATAGTTTCCTAACAACAGTATACTCTTTCAGAGGGAAATTGCTAATAAAGAAAGTATAAAATTTGATTAAATTTTTTAAAACCTGAATTATAAGATAAAAAAAGGCTTAGAGCTGTATCCTAAACAGTTCTAAGCCATATATTAGATTTTAAATTGATTAATTTCTCTTTGTAATTCTTCTGCCATAGAGTTCAATTGCTCCGCAGAACCCGCAACATCATCCATTGCAACAGATTGCTGTTGAACAGAAGCAGTTACTTCTTCTGAAGCTGCAGCTGCTTCTTCAGAAACGGCTGAAATCTTTTCAATCGATAATACAATTTCATCTTTGTCTTTGTTAACACCATCGATAAAATTAACAACTTCAGAAATTACTTCTGAGATGGTTTCAGTTGAACGATTAATTTCATTAAATACTTGATTCACTGAATAAACAGCACTTTCTTGTTCTTTTGATCTATCTTTAACTTCTGCCATTACAGAAACGGTATATCTACTTTCACTTTGAATACGTTCAACAATCAGTTTAATCGTACCGGCAGCTTCATTTGATCCTTCAGCTAATTTTCTAATTTCTTCAGCTACAACTGCAAATCCACGTCCATGTTCACCAGCTCGTGCAGCTTCAATAGATGCATTTAATGCTAGTAAATTGGTTTGATCTGCAATACTTGAAATTGTATCCAGAATGCTACCGATTTCAAATGATTTCTTCTCTAATTCTATTATGGCTTCTTCAATTCTAATAGTTGACTCATTGTTCTCTTGTGTTTTCAACTTCAATTCATTCATAGCCAGTGCGCCATTTTCATTAGATACATTTACTTCTTTTGCCGACTTCGCCATCAATTCACTATCTCTATTTAGTACTTCAAGTTTCTGTGATAATCCCATGATCAATGTTACACCATGTTCTGTTTCTGAAGATTGCTCTGAGGCTCCAACTGCAATTTCTTCTATGGTTCTTGCAACTTCCTCGCTTGATGCGCTCACTTCTTCAGAACTGGATGCTAAGTCTTCAGCAGCTACAGAAACACTATGAGCAACAGATTTTGATTGTGCAAGCATTTCAGAAAAATGATCTATCATGATATTGAAATTTAGTGCCATTTTACCGATTTCATCTTGTGTTTTCACATCAGATCTAACCGTTAAATCACCATTTTTCACAACTTCCATAGTTTCTTCAAGTTGCATAATAGGCTTTACAATTCCTTTTGATAAAATGATTGCTACAACAACACCTATGATCAAACAAATGATTACCAAGGCAATTGTTACATACAATATCGGTCTTGTCAGAACATTAACTTCATCATGATCAAGAGCTACTAGAATAGTCCAACCCAACTCGTCGAAATTCTTAAAAGTGGCAAATTTATCATCGCCTTTCCACTCATACTCCACGATACCTTCGTCTTGAGTTGTAATGGCGTCTTCGATCTCTTTTACTGGTAATTTAATACCTACCATACTTTGATCGTTATGAGTAATCATTTTTAAATCTTGGTCTATCAAGACTGGGTAACCATTGTTACCAATTTTTATCTGTCCCATTTGGTCGGATAATGATTTTATATCCACATCCATTGAAACAATCCCAATAAATTCATCTTTATGATCATAAACCGGTGCTGCAACTGAAATGACCATATTATTAGTCATTGCATCTAAATAGGGCTGAGTCCATGCAACGGACATTTTTTCTTTCGTTATTTTGTACCAATCTTTTGTTCTAGGATCATAGTCATCTGGTATATCAGACCATGTTGGGTCTATCATCTCTCCCTTTTCAGTTCCTAAATACAATGAAATTACTTCTGGATTATTGGCAAGAAACTTTCTAAATTCTCTTTTCATCCATAAATCTGCACCTGGATCAACATCAATAGATTTAACAGTATCATTGTCAGAATAAATCTGTATTGCAACATGATACTTAGACATGTAATTATCTACAGACTCTTCTATTTCTCTTACCAAATCTACATTCGATTGAGTATAACCTTCGTAAACTACTTTTACTGTATTCTTATATGACATAATGCCAAGTGTTAATAGTGAAATTGCAATCACTAAAACAAATATAACAATCAGTTTTACTTTTAAACTTTTCATGAATACCTCCATCATAAGATAGATTCATCGATCTGAAAATAAACAAAAGCGCACCAAAACTAGTACGCTTTAATATGCAACTTGGCGATCATAGTTTAACCTTAGACCCATAGCTTTGCGTCCTAACCTTTCAGTTAGTTTGCTTATATATTTGTTTGTATAATATCAAGATAAATCATAACAACATGATTAGTAGTATACCATCATCTTTTTTAGAGTCAATATAAAATTTTTGATTACCAAGAGAATTGTGTACATTTTACAAACAAGTTCTAATTCTTCTCTTCAAGCAAGTAAACACGTGATCCAAAATCACCCATATGTCTTAGTGATTCATTATAACCAGTACCTATAAACTGATGTTTTAATTTAAGTCCAGCATACATCAGTTCATCACCTCCAGCCTCAAAAGATTCCTTATTGGCCTCAAACAAATAGTTGTCACTCACCAACTGATGTACAATACCATTTTCTTTCATTTTTACCGGACTTACCTGATTGATTAAATCTCCGAAACTTTTTACATTAAAATACTGTTCTCTAGAATTAATTTCATAATCTTTATCAGGATTCAATCCTACAAGTCTAATCGACTCGAACCCTTCATTTGGTACTTGTAATTTTTGATAGTTACCTATGATATGTTGTGTTTTATTTGAAACCATCCAAGTTGTTATATTTGAATCAAATGGTGTGTTGAGTCTGTTAAACCGACCATATTGTAATAGTTGTCTATGTTTCTTATAATAGTTTATCTGTTTAATAATAACTTTCTTTTCAAAATTGGAAAGCTTTGTTACATCAAGTTCATAACCCAGCAGTCCAAATATAGCAACATTATATCTCGTTTCTATAGGGGTATTTCTAAGAACTTGATGGGAAGGAATCGCACTTACATGAGCACCCATCGTTGAAATTGGGTAAACCATTGATGTACCATATTGTATCATCTGTCTTTCAAGCGCATCCGTATTATCACTTGTCCATGTCTGAGGCATATAATATAACATCCCCATATCAAAACGATTACCACCACTTGCACAGGATTCAAATAAAATCTCAGGAAAAGCTTTTGTTAATTTCTCAAGCAAGTTATACAATCCTAACATATAACGATGATTCAGTTCTTTTTGCCTGTTTGATGGTAATACATTAGAATAAGCATCACTGAAGTTTCTATTCATATCCCATTTTACATATTTTACTTTCGACCTTTTAAAAACATCACTTAATATGTCAAAGAGATACTCAACAACTTCATCATTACACAAGTCCAGAATCAATTGATTTCTACCAAAAGAAACTTCTCTATTTGGATTTTTTATCGCCCAATCGGGGTGTTTCTTATACAGTTCACTTTCTACACTAATCATCTCAGGTTCAACCCATATACCAAAATCCATTCCAATATCATTAATTTTTTTGGATAAACCCTCTAACCCATTCGGTAACTTCTTTTTATTTTCAAACCAATCACCAAGTGATGTTGTATCATCATTTCTCTTCCCAAACCAGCCATCATCCAAAACAAATAACTCGATACCGAGTTTATGGGCTTCTTTGGCGAGTTTAACAATTTTCTTTTCATCAAAGTCAAAATAGGTCGCTTCCCAATTGTTGATTAAAATTGGTCTAGATTTCTTTTGCCAGTGTAACGCCACTATATGTTCGTTGATAAAATCATGATAATTATGACTCATTCCATTATAACCATCTGAAGAGAATGTCATCACAACTTCAGGTGATTGAAAAATATCAGTTGGTTTTAATGTCCACATAAAATCAAAAGGATTTATTCCCATTTGAAGACGAGTCAATTGATGCGGATTAACTTCTACTGATCCCTGGTGATTCCCACTATACATCAACGAGAATCCATAACATTCACCGTTGCTTTCAGTCGTCAGAGGTCTTGATAGACACATAAAAGGATTGTGTGTTGAACTGCTAACACCTCTTTTAGAGTCAATCATGAAGATGCCTTCCGACAATTGTTTCTTGTTGATATGTCTTTCCTTAATCCACTTACCATCTAAAGTTATTAAGTCAAATTTAGAATCCTGAAAATCAATATTACAACTCATAATTTTATTTATCATGACATCTTCTTTTGAGTCATTTATGACTTTAACATGTCGTGTAATAATATCTTTTTCGTAAAATACAGAATAACTAAGCACTAGAGAAACATTCACAATTGAATCATATAATGTGATTTCCAAAGTTTTTGCAGAATCTTCATTTGCAAAACTAGAGGGCAAACCTTCTAAGTTTCTTTTACCATCATAAACGTCATAAGACTGATATAAAAAATCACTGACAGTACTACCATCTTTATAGGATAATTCTATAGATGGTTGTTTATAGTCACCTTTTCCATAAGATCCTACTTCTACTGGTGTGGAATCAAGAGTAAAATGTTTCGTTTCAGTACTATAATCAGTTGCATTACCAAGAGGTAAAGTGTAATTTTGAAGCAAATGGTCATAGTTGTTTTTTTCCCTTATTTTACGTCCGTAATACAAATGACCTATATGTTTTGAATCCAATATTTTCATAATATAGCTTGTGTTTTTTGTACTTAAATGGAATTCCAATTGATCTGTTATTTTAATCATAATGCCCCCTTATCTGATTAATATTTTACCACACTCTTCGTTGTTTTACTAAAATTTTAGTAAATAAATCAAATAAAAAAGTTGCCTCAATAGCAACTTTAGTTTTAAATCGATTTTAGGCTAAGCAAATGAATACTAACGGATGATCCAACTATAATAAGCATGAACTTCAAAAATACAACCTCTATAAAGAAAATGGAAACTAGTAATGTAAGCCACAATATGATTAATGTTTTAATTAGGTCTCTCTTTCTAATGGCTCGTTCATCAAGATAATTTTTTAGAAAAGTACCGAATATATGATGATTCAATAACCAATTATTCATTTTGGTAGAGCCTCTTACAAAACATAGTGAAGCGACGATTAGAAATGGGGTTGTTGGCAAAATTGGTAAAATAGCACCAATCATACCCAATCCAAGAAAGATAAGTCCTAAGACGATTAGGATAACTTTTTTTATAGTCATATATTTTTCCTTCTCTCAAAAAGGCTCCATCTCGAAGCCTTTTATTTACATATTATAATGGCATTGGTTTACAAAAGTAATAACCTTGAATTTGGTCACACCCAAGATCAAGTAATTTTAAGTACTGTTCTTCAGTTTCTACACCTTCAGCGACTACTTTTAATTGATACAGTTGAGACAGTTTAATAATCATATCAAGCATAATATTGATTTTCTCATTTTTATTAATTTGATCAACAAAAGATTTGTCGATTTTAAGTTCATCAATGTCTAAGATAGACAGGTAATTTAAAGAAGAATATCCTGAGCCAAAATCATCTAATGAAATTTTAACGCCAAGTTTTTTTATATTCCTCAATACTTCAGAAACCGATTCAAAATTTTCTATCATAACATCTTCTGTGACTTCAATAATGACATTATGGGGATTTATTCCATACTTATCCAAATTGTCTTTCAAAAAGATGCAAAATTGATCATACATCAAATGAGATGGTGATATATTAATAGAAATAGTTATGCCTTCACCATATTTCTCGATTAACTTTTTTACATCTCTAAATATCAACTTAATTATCATTTCACCAAAATCAATAGTCTGGTTAATATTTTCAACTATTGGAATAAATACATATGGACTTATAGAGCCCATTGTCACTGGTGTCCATCTAGCTAAAGCTTCTACACCTTTAGTTTGTTTAGTTCTTGCATCCACTTTCGGTTGATAGAATATTTCGAAATCCTCATTATTTATTGCATCGTATAATAACTCCTTAACCATTTCTTCATCTCGAATTAAACGATCCAAAGTTTCATCATAAAAAATCACGCCATCTTCTTGATGCGATTTGGCATACGTTAGTGCTAAACGCGTCTTATGGCAACTTTCAACTATATTATCATCTTTCTTATGTTTTGTACATCCAATGAAAAATTCAGCTTTTTTTGACATCCCTGGTATATAAAAGTCTTTATACAGATTGTCAATGATGACATTGATTCTTTGGTTAAATGCCAAACCAATACTTACAGGCATCCAAAATGCAAATTCATTGCCACCAATTCTTGCGACAATTTCATCAACCGTTTTTGATTTGTTAAATATTTCTGTAATCTTTATTAAAACTTGATCCCCAATTCTATCACTGTAAATCGAGTTGATTAAATTTAAGTTCCTTACCGTAAAATATACCAAATAACCCATCTCATGATTTTTAGTTTTAAGATCTAGATCTCTAATGAATTTTTCGTTATTAGGTAAACCTGTTAAATGATCGAAATAAGCATATCGATAGGCCGACTCGACACTTTCTTCTAATTCTTCAATGTTTTCAATGAGGTACGTTTTTACCGCATATACAACAGTATGTATTAAACTTAAATATAAAATAACTACAAATAAATGAATGATCCATTTACCATAATCTTTTGTAACTGAAACATCAACAGGTTTAAACCAGGCAAATCCCCAAAGTCCTATGAAAATTAGTACTGTAACAACTGCCATGAATATACTCAATCTTTGAGATAGGAAAACTACAGCGATGACATTAGCGGTCATAATAATCAATAAACCCGCACTACTAAATCCACCATCTATAAAGGATAAAACACCTATGATAACAGCGGTAATTATTGTAACTATTATTTTTGTTTCTATTGATATGATATTTTTAAGTGCGACTAAATATAAAAAAATAACTCCAATAACACCATCTACTATTACAAAATAATTGGGTATTGAACTAAAATATATGGCTAATGCAGAAGCAAATGCAACAATCGCACAAATAGGCATGACTTTGTCAAAACTAATTTCAATACGTTCAAGCATTTTTTGATTATAATCCTTATTGATCATATACACCTCACTAATGCCTGTATACCCTATTTCTAAGATTTAAAAATGAAATCAGCTATTTTAAATACTTTTTAGTAATAGAGTGTGCATTGTTCAGAATATTTTTGGGTAATCCTTCATATAATATCAATCCACCTTCTAATCCGCCTTTTGGACCTAATTCAATCAAGTGATCTGCGGATTTCATGATATCAAGATGGTGATCTACTAAAATAAGCGTATTACCTTCATCAACTAATTGATTGAATAATTTTATCATCTTATGGACATCGTTTTTATGAAGCCCATCTGTTGGTTCATCTAATAGATAAACTACGTTTTTCTTATTCAACAAACTGGCTAGTTTTATTCGCTGAAGCTCCCCTCCAGATAAAGTATTCATGGATTGATTTAAATGAATATAGCCTAATCCGACACTTGATAAATCCCTCAGCTTAGATAGGATTTTTTTATCTTCGAAAAAGTCCAATGCTTCTTCAACAGTCAAGTCAAATACTTCAGCTATGTTTTTCCCCTTATAAGTGTATTGAAGCACTTCTTTGTTATATCTTTGGCCATGGCAACTATCACAAACTGATTCAACCGTGCTCATAAAACCCATTTCAGTATGTATAACGCCTTTTCCTTTACACGCCAAACACCCCCCCTTAGAATTAAAACTAAAGTAAGCAGCATTAACTTTAGTTGTTTTTGAATATATCTTTCTAATTGGATCTGAAATATCCAAATAGGTTGCAGGTGTAGATCTTGAATTGGCGCCAATACTTTTTTGAGAAACATGAACAATTTCCTCATGATAATGATTCTGGAAACTTGTCATAAGTGAACTTTTTCCAGATCCAGCAACACCAATAATGACTGTCATTATACCAAGAGGTATTGAAACAGAAATATCTTGTAGATTATGAAGAGTGACATTATTTAAATCGAACCATTTATTAGATAACCTAACTTCAGATTTAAAACATCCTTTATCCTTTAATTTTTTGCCTGTCAGTGAGTCGGATTCAATTATTTGATCGTATGTACCTTCAAATACTATATGTCCTCCATGAACCCCTGCTCCAGGACCAATATCAACTATATGATCTGCCATTTTAATTATTTCTTTATGATGTTCAACCATTAAAATAGTATTCCCTCTGTCACGTAGTTTATGTATTGAGTCTTTTAGGAGTCTAATATCATGGTGGTGCAAGCCTACACTCGGTTCATCTAATACATAGACAACATCAGTCAACGCTGAGTTGATGTACTTGGCTATCTTTATACGTTGTGCTTCCCCTCCAGATAGTGATGTCATACCACGACTTAAGCTCAAATATCCCAGTCCAATTTCAATCAATGGATTTAGTCGTTTTTTGAGTTCCTCTTTTAAATCCACAACTATTTTATGATCAATTGAATCAACAAATTTAACCGCCTCTGGAATAGGCATTTGAAGGACATCGGAAATACTATACCCTTTTATTTTACACGATCGAATCAACTCATTAACACGTGTGCCTTCACACTCCTTACATGTGGTTTTAATAATCATCTTATCAAGGGTTTTCTGATGACGTTTACCTTCTTTTGTATGAATGATACTTCTGAACATTCTAGGATAAATCCCTTCAAACTTTGCTGTTTTAGGCCAGTTTGCCGGGGGATCCTTCAGTTTCACTTGTGGGGAATATAAAAACAACTCCAATTCTTCTGCAGTATAATCTTTAATTTTCTTATTCAAATCAAAGAGCCCTGTATTGGCATACCTTTTCCATCTCCATGCTCCTGTAGTAAAAGCAGGAAAAGAGATAACACCCTCATCATTTAAACATTTCTCAAAATCTACTAATTGATGAATATCAAGCTCAGTAACTTCACCTAAACCATCACAGGTTTTACATTTCCCTGAAGGATGATTAAATGAAAAATGATCCGAATAACCAACAAAAGGTTCTCCAACACGAGAAAATAACAATCTCAAAAATGCATATATATCTGTATATGTCCCTACTGTAGATCTAGAGTTTGTTGTTGGTTTTTTTTGATCCAAAATCATGGTGACAGGTAAATTTTCAATTACTCCAACATGTGGTCGCCCATATTTAGGTAAGTATTGTTGTACAAAACTAGGAAACGTCTCATTAAGTTCTCGCCTAGATTCACATGCTATGGTATCCATACACAATGATGATTTACCTGAACCGGACACACCGGTAAACACAGTGATTTTTTTCTTAGGTATATTTAAAGAAACATGTTTTAAATTATGTTCATGTGCATCTACTATTTTAATATAATCAGTCATAAACTCTCCATTTCTAATCATTACTATTTCATTATATTCTTCAGGAAAAATCAAGTAAAGAAAATCCTCTATATTTATAGAGGATAAATTGATAGTTTATTCTTTTGATCTTTTTTCAAAATGATACTTCAGTTGTTTTTTCATATTGAAGTCTCCTTTAAATGGAAACAAATAGGAAGGTTTGATTTTTTTGATTGTGTATTTTTCTCTTAATTGAGAGATATCATCTAAATGATCACCTATATTTTCTGTTATGTCTTCTACTTTCTCTCTAATGTCTAACTTCAATTGTTCATATCGAATGATCACTTTAGATTCTTCTAATGATTCTGTTAATGAGTCTGCTAAAGCTTTTAGTCTATTCATTACATTAAAAGAGTGAACTAAATCTACTATTAGGATCCCATAAAAGACACCAACAAATAATGAAAATTGCAAGTTGGCATATAAATACTCAATCTGTTTATAGAAATAAGGATATAACACATAATAGAATATCAAAGATAATAACGTCCAGTAAAAAGAGTACTTAGGTGCAATAATACCTCTAATGTTAAATCTTACTTTTGTATAATCCCAAAGTCTAGTTTTATAGTACTTCAAGAAAAAAAGTCCGGTAATATATTCAATACCTGTTGTGACTGCAGCAAAAAAAGCAATTTTTAGGGCTAAACTTACCTCTAAATCACTAACGATGTACAATAGACAAACACCAGTACCGTAAATTGGCAAATAAGGTCCATTTAGAAATCCAGGATTAAGCCATTTTTTTGCTTTTCCAAAATAACGTCTATAGACAACTTCTAAGCCCCATCCTATTAAGGCGCCTGTAATAAAAATAAAAAGGTATTCTAATATAAACTTAATCAATTGTGCCTCCTTGAACTGCCTTTATAATAATTTGATATACCCATCAGATCATTCCATATTACATATATGACTTTTAAACTCAATGCGTGTTATGTAGAGTCATCTGAATAGTTGAATGTATTTGTTTAAGTAAGATTAATATATTTGATTTAATCATATCATATTACATAACATATTTAGAAGTAAATTTGATATCCTATTCAAACAAAGACACTTAGAAAGTTTAACATAAAACTAATAGCTTTAATAGTATTTGATATAATAAGTTCTCTTTTTAAGCCAATATATTATGATAAGTATTCATAGCTCTTTTAGATACCTCCAGTCAACTTCTCTACTGCATTATGAAACGATATAAAAATACCTCCATTAAAACATAGAAAAAGTTTTAATAGAGGCATTCACTTAGATTTTTTTAACTAATGTATCAATTAATTGCAGCGTTTTCTCTGGATCCGCTTTACCTTGTGTGACTCTCATAACTTGACCAACTAGTGACTGGATGGCTTTTTGTTTACCCCCTAAATAATCTTTTACAATCTTATCATGCTTTTCTAGTACCGGTTTTATATAAGAGATTAACTCATCTTCATCAGTAATAAGTTGAAGTGACTCTCTTTTAACTATCTCTTCCGCTGATAAACCTTCTGTCCACATCAAATCAATGACTTTCTTAGAAATAGAAGTATTAATAATACCTGAATCAATTAATTTGATTAAACCAGCAAAGTCCTTTGAAGTAATTTTTATAAGATCATCTGTTTTGCTTTTAAGCTTTAACACTTCTGAAATCAATATATTTGCAATCAACTTAGGTTGTTCGTAATAAGACAAAGTCTTTTCAAAGAACTCTGCAACTTCTAAATCAAGTGCTATTTGTTCTGCATCAAATATTGATAAATCATACGAAGACATATACTTATGTTTCTTTGCATCTGGTAATTCAGGTAATCCTGATTCCAAGGCTTTAATATATGCTTTTTCTATTATGATAGGTAACAAATCTGGATCTGGGAAATACCTGTAATCATGTGCATCTTCTTTTGTCCTCATAGAAACTGATTTGTTTTTATCCTGTTCCCATCGTCTTGTTTCCTGAACGACATTCCCACCAGTTTCCAATATTTTAATCTGTCTAGTAAACTCATGTTCAATAGCACGTCCTATAGACGAAAACGAGTTCAAGTTTTTCATTTCTGTTCTTGTACCTAATGTTGAGTCACCTTTTTTCCTAATGGATAGGTTGACGTCACATCTAAAGGAACCTTCATTCATTTTACAATCTGATATACCTGTATATAGTAAAATACCTCTGAGCTTTTGTAAATACAATTTAGCTTCATTTGCAGAACGGAGATCAGGCTCTGACACGATTTCAACAAGTGGTACACCAGCTCTATTGTAATCTATTAGCGTTCCAAGTTCTTTGTTATGGATTAATTTACCGGCATCTTCTTCTATATGAATTCTGGTGATACCAATTTTTTTACTCACATCTTTGTCTTCGACTTCAATAAATCCTCTTTCACATAAAGGCTGATCATATTGAGAGATTTGATACGCCTTAGCCAAATCGGGATAAAAATAGTTTTTTCTATCTTGTTTACCAACTTCAGTAATTTCGCAGTTAGTAGCTAAACCTGCAACAACTGCATACTCAACAACTTTTTCATTTAGTACTGGTAATGATCCAGGCAACCCTAAACAGACAGGACATACTTGTGTATTAGGTTCTTGCCCGAATAGTGTACTACAACCACAAAATATTTTAGATTCTGTTTTTAGTTCCACATGGACTTCAAGTCCAATGACCATTTCATATGTCTTATGCATCTTTAAGTCCCCTTTCTAAAGCATGTGCGGCTTTTATTAATGTCTTTTCATCAAATGATGGTGCGATAAGTTGTACACCAATCGGCATACCCTCTTTATCAAAACCACCATTTAGAGAAAGTGCTGGTAATCCTGCTATATTAACAGGCACAGTATAAATATCACCCAAGTACATTTCTATAGGATCTTCACATTTCATACCGATATTGTAAGCTGTTGTTGGAGCCGTTGGTGATAATACCAAATCATATGTCTTAAATAACATATCAAAGTCTGATTTAATCATACTTCTTACTTGTTGTGCTTTTTTATAATAAGCGTCATAATAACCAGAACTTAGTGCATATGTCCCTAATAGTATTCTTCTTTTAACTTCTTCTCCAAACCCTTGGCTTCTTGCTTCTTTATAAAGCTCGTCTAAACTGAACTCTCCCTCAGGTCTAAATCCATATTGGATACCATCAAATCTCGCTAAGTTGGATGATGCTTCTGCAGATGAAATAATATAATAAGCAGGTAAAGCATGTTTTACACTTTTAAGTGTTACATAATCAACTGTAGCACCTAAACGTTTGAAAGTTTCAACGACATCTAAAACAGTTGCTTTTATGTCTTTCGCTAAGCCTTCGTCTAAATAGTTAGAAGGTAATGCAATCTTCATCCCTTTGATATCCTGATATAGTGATTCCAAATAATCATCTACAACCACATCAGCAGATGTCGTATCTTTTCCATCATGGCCAAATAAGATGTTCATCACATAAGCTAAATCTTCAACACTATGTGCCATAGGTCCAATTTGATCCAAAGAGGATGCAAATGCTATCAAACCATTTCTAGAGATTCTACCGTAAGTTGGCTTTAAGCCAACAATGCCACAAAATGATGCCGGTTGTCTTATTGATCCACCCGTATCAGATCCTAAAGTTATTAAAGCTTGTTTAGAAGCAACTGCGGCTGCAGAGCCACCCGAACTACCACCTGGCACTTTAGTTAGGTCATGAGGGTTTTTAGTGCTTTGATAATATGAATTCTCAGTAGTCGATCCCATGGCAAACTCATCTAAGTTCAACTTTCCAAGAATAACACCATCTTCAACATCAATCTTTTTAACAACGGTTGCATCAAAGGGAGAAAAATAGTTTTCCAACATCTTTGATCCACAAGTTGTAGGCATATCCTTCGTCACAATATTATCTTTAATGGCGATTGGGATACCAGCCAAACGACCGACTGATTCTCCTCGTTTAAATCTATCATCTATTGCTTTAGCTTTTTCTATGGCCTTTTCACTGTCTACATAGAGATAAGCTGCAATTTTTCTATCTGTTTTCTTTATATGTTGTAAGTACTCTGTAATAATCGCTTCATATGTCAGTACACCTGATAAAAAAGCATCTCTCAATTCTTTGAGGCTCATATCAATTATTTTCATTATTGTCCTCCAATACTTTTCGGTACTAAGAAATAGTTACTATGTTTACTTGGGGCATTTTTTAGAACTTCATCAACACTTAATGAGTCTTTTTTTATGTCTTCTCTAAAAACATTCTTAGCCTCTCCAATAAACGATAACGGTTCAAATCCAGTTGCATCTACTTCATTTAAAGCATCTGCAAATCCTATGATATCGTCTAAGTGTTTCGAAAATTCAGTTTTCTCTTCGTCGCCAATTTTTAGATTTGCCAGACCTGCAATATAATCCAAAGTTTCATATGTCATTTTAGTAGGTTCATCAATCTTGATTTCTTGCAATGCTACATGGAGATCAAGTTCCATTAACTGTTCTGCATCTATTTTAGATGGCGCATGCATCATTGCACATGAGGCATCTCTTAATTTTGGAAATGCAATAACTTCTCTAATGCTTTGTTTTTTTGTCATCAGCATAATCAGTCTATCCAAACCGAATGCAAATCCACCATGTGGTGGTGTGCCGTACTCAAAGGCTTTTAACATAAAACCAAATCGTTCTTTAGCTTCTTCTTCAGAAAATCCTAATAATTTGAAGACTTTCATTTGCATGTCACGTTCATGAATTCTAATACTGCCACTACCAAGTTCCACACCATTTAAAACCACATCATATGACTTAGCACAGACTTTACCTGGATCGGTTTCAAATAACTCAAAATCTTCTTTTCTTGGCATTGTAAACGGATGGTGTTTTGCAACAAATCGTTTCTCTTCACTAGACCATTCCAGTAGTGGGAAATCTGTTACAACTACAAAAGCATTATCATCATCGTTTCTAAGATCTAATAATGTCCCAACATCTAATCTTAAGTTACCTAAGATGCTTAAGGCTTTTTCTTTTTCATCAGCACTGAAGATAATTAAATCTCCCGGCTTAGCATCCAATCTTTCTTGAATAGCTTCTAAGTCACTTTCTGAGAAATATTTAGTTAAAACACTCTGTAAGCTACCATCTTCAAGAATTGATATCCAAGCCATACCTTTTCCGCCATATTGAATGGCATTTTTAGTAAGTTGTTCTATTTGTGTTCTTGTAAACTTACTGCCACCTTTAACACAAAGACCTTTTACAATACCACCAAGATCTACTACTTTTCTAAAAACTTCAAATGAACAAGTCGACATAATATCACTCAACTCAACCATTGGCATTTCAAATCTAAGGTCAGGTTTATCAGAACCAAACTTGTTCATAGACTCTTCATAAGTAATTCGTCTAAACGGCAACTCAATATCTAATCCCAAAGTGTCTTTCATTATTTTAGTAAATAAAGTTTCTAAGTAATAAATAATGTCATCTTCAGTTACAAAACTAAGTTCCATATCTATCTGAGTAAATTCTGGTTGTCTGTCAGCTCTTAAATCCTCATCTCTAAAACACTTTGCGATTTGGAAATATCTATCAATACCAGATACCATTAACAGTTGTTTGTAAATTTGTGGTGATTGAGGTAATGCATAAAAATTCCCTTTTGAGAGTCTACTCGGTACCACATAATCTCTCGCACCTTCAGGTGTAGACTTCGTAAGTATTGGTGTTTCAACTTCTATAAAGTCATTTTTAATCATCATATCTCTTACAATTGTTATAACCTGTTGTCTCATTTTCAAAGTACTTAACATGTCACTTCGTCTTAAATCCAGATATCTATATTTAAGTCTCAAGTCTTCTTTGATATCAATATTGCCATCAATCATAAACGGTGGTGTTTTTGATTTGTTCATGATATTTAGTTCCATGGCTCTTATATCAATTGTACCTGTAGCACTGTTCAAGTTGATTGTGTCATCATCTCTTCTTTCTAGATTACCTTTTATTTCAACAACGAATTCATTTCTGATTGTTTCACATGATTTAAAGATTTCCTGCGTCACATTTTTCAAGTCAATAACCACTTGTATCACACCACTGGCATCACGTACATCAAGGAATATAACGCCTCCAAGGTCTCGTCGTCTTTGAACCCAACCCATGACTGTAACAGATTGTCCTATATGATTTTCTGTTAATCTCCCACAGTAGTGCGTTCTTTTTAGTTTCATTACAGCCTCCTTTTAAATATAAAAAAACCCCATCCCTAGTAAAGGGACGAAGTTTATATTCGCGGTACCACCCAAATTGATCTTTCGATCCGGCTCAATCGATACGGACATAATGTCGATATCTATCCATTTAACGCATGGCTTACGTCTAAATCTACTCACCTAAGTTTTCGGTTAGATGCTCGGAGATGTTTTTCAATTATTTATCCGTACTGAATTTCCACCAACATCAGCTCTCTATAACTTCATTAACAATTTACTTTTTCTCGTCACTGCATTTCTTTTATTGTTTATGATTGTAGTCGAATTATCATTAAGTGTCAATACCTATTTTGAAAAAAGATTATTTATAGTTCTCCTTGAATATCTATACAAAACTTATAATTTCGAATTTTCAAACAAATCAAAAGGTACTATATGATATAATTTGATAAATGATAAAGGAGGTCTTATGACATATACAACACTACTCAACGATGCACTGCAATTATATCGTGACGATAATTTGGATGAAGCTTATAATTTAATAACTGAGAATATGGATAATTTCAAGGCCATTGAATCTCAACTCTATAATTTTAGGTATGCCATCTTGGCTAAACAAGGCAAAACTTTAGAAGCGCTAGAGTTGTTCAGAGAAGCAGTTATGGATAAAATGTTATGGTATGACTATGATTATCTGATGCATGATGATGATCTGAAGTCATTGTATAACCAACCGAAATTCATAACTCTGGCTGATATTTGTAAAGAACGATCTGAAAAATACAAACATGTCACTATTGGAAAATTACATATCCAAAATATAAAAAACACACAACAGCCTTTACTCATGGCTCTACATGGTAATGAAGAAAATTATCAAGTGATCAAAGATATTTGGGCTCAAGAGAGTACTAAGGATTTATTGATTACTTATCCAGAATCTTCTATCGCAGCCTTTGCAAATGCCTATGTATGGAATAATCCCACTGATAGATGCAAAGAAATTAAAGATCATTTCGACTATATAAAAAATCAGCACTATATAACAGACGACATCACTATTTCAGGGTTTTCAGCTGGCGCAGGAGTTGCCTTAGAAAGTATTATAAACGGTTCTATCCCCGCTAAAAAATTGGTGTTATTATCACCATGGTTACCAAATTTGGAGTATATCAAAGATAAACTCTATTTACTGAAAGATACAAAAGTATTTTTGGCTTGTGGAGATAAGGATACCAACTGTTTTAATATGATGAATCAATTGGCTTCTTATTTAGACGACTTAAATATACCTTATGAAAAAGAAATATTTAAAGATAAAGTTCACGAATATCCAGAAGATATGAATGGTTTTTTAGAAAGAGTTTTAAAGTATTAAAGACAGTCATCGACTGTCTTTTGTTATATACTTATTCATTTCTTTTAAACTCATTATAGAGCCGATAACACCACTGACTGAAAAATAAGCGATGAGCAAATAAGGTACACCCAACGACAAACTTTTAAGTGCTAAATAAAAAGGTAAAACCACTGTTAATATAATTGCTAATGTAGTTTTTGGAGTTGCTAAGACCAACAATAGTGCATTTTTAAATTTACTCCTGAAAGTTAAATCCAAATAAATATTTTCATTTAACATATATAAGAACACCACAATTGAATAAACCAATAAACATATCAAAATACCAGCAAAAACGCTGAATATTAAAACACTCTTTCCCATGTAAAACTGTATAGAAAGCATTAACATAATAAGTAAAAGAGTAGAAACTAATCCTATGCCAACTGTTTTGAATATATTTTTTTTGAACTCACTAAAAAAATCACGAAGGATCTGAACCGGTTTATCTCTAGCCATACTCATTGTGACTTTTGTTAAACCATTTAATGCAGGCCCAATTGTAACAATCGGGATACAACATATTAAAAAAAGTAGATTGAGTCCAATTAAATTCAGATAATGTTCTTGTATAATCTTAAAAAATAAATTTAAAGAACCCATATCATCCATCGACAGATTTTCATCTTCATAAAGTTTTTCGTAAAGTTTCATAAGCACCTCAGATTTTAAGTAAAGTCATGTTATTCTTATTTTAACATATAATAAGTTGAATTAACGGTTGCTTTTTTTGCTATGGACTCCACTTTCTTTATCTAATAATGTATAATTAAGGGACGTAAAATTTTAGGAGGCGATATGAAATTAGCAATATATGATTTTGACGGTACTTTATTTCAAAATCAGACTCTACCCTTTATTCTAAAATATTGGGGGAAAAACAATTATAAAAAAGGCATTCTAATCAAAACTTATTGCAGGATTTTAGTATTATTCATAATTTATAAAATGAATAAAAAAATGGATAAAGAAAAATTTAGAGCCAAAGCTTCAATGATATTTATAAAACTATTTGAGAATATGACCAAAGATGAACTGAGTCACTTTTTCTCTAATTGCAGCACTTCTATTGCCAATCATTTTAATACTGATATAATAAGCAGTATGAAAAAAAATAAAGATGCGGGCTATCATATTGTAGTCTGTTCAGGTGCCTATGATTTATTGTTAGATCAAATAAAACAGTATGTTCATATTGATACGATTTTAGGTACTAAACTACATTTTACATCAAATAATACATTGGATTACGAAGTACCACTTCATGTTGTTACAGGGAAAAATAAGTCTGATGCACTACTTAAAACCTTTGATAAAGATCTTATCGATTGGGAAAACAGCTATGCTTATGGTGATAGTTATTATGACTATGATATTATGAGTTTAACTGGAAATCCAGTCGCTGTAACACCAGATGATAAATTAAGAGAAATAGCCATTGAAAAGAGCTGGCATATTATTTAGAAACTAAAAAGACCAAATTATTGGTCTTTTCTATTTCCTATTTTAAGCACTTCATTTTTTGTTGGAATAAAAGCTTGTTTATTTTCATCATAAAAATAAAGTGGTAAACCTTCAGCTAGAATAGGATGAATTGTTGTTGTGGGATCTTGTTTTTGATGATGAATATGTAAATGTGGTTCAGAAGTTGATCCTGAATTACCTATGGTACCTAGGTAATCACCTACCTCAACGTAATCTCCTAATTTCACAACTACAGAGTCCTTCTTTAAATGATTCATCAACAAATAAGTTCCTGTTGATTCAATTCTTATATAAACATAATTACCTTCCATCGATAAAAAATCTTCTGAATTCGGAATAATATCATCTTCATTGTCTTTTGTAGCAACTACCATTCCTGCAAGAGGTGCATAAATCGCCATATCATATATGCCATACGCCTCTAATAAAGGACTGTTTGTTTCATAAGGTGTTTTTACAATGTCATATGCAAAACGCTCTGAAGGCCAAATAACATGAGGTGCATTTTCATTAATATTATTACCTCCCCATCCAATAAGTACATCTTCTTTAAAAGGTGATTCAATTGTGATTGACGGAGATATGGTTTCTACTGATACTGGATACTCCATAGGAACAACATTAAATAATAATAATATTGGCATCGCTAACACAACCATGAGTCCAGTAAATATAGTTTTGCTTTTTTTATATTCCTTCTTACTTGTTATGCATAGGATTACTCCTAAAATTATACCTAAGACACCAATTGGGGCCAAAATAAGTTTAACTAGAATCCAACTCAGAGCTCCAATAATGCCATGTATAAATAATATACTGATCCATAGAATCGCAATCATGACAGTTAGTAGTACATTGATAAATTTCATTTAACTCTCCTTATTTCATTAAACCATTTTTCATTTCTTTACTATCATAACAAGAAGCTATTCAAACTTTATGACTTATTTCTTAAGTTTTTCTGAACTAAAAAACAGACTACAAACGAGTCTGTTCAAATCACATCATATTATGCACTTTTTCTAAAGTGTTCATATTTCTTGTGGTTGCTGACGTAAAAGTTAACTTTTCAAAAAAAAGATTTGTAAGTTTCGATTTGCCATACCCTTCTGGGATATACAACATAATCTCTTTAGAACCAATTACAACTTTGTCTGATGATTTTGAGGCTGCAATCAATTTTTCTTTATCAATTGGCTTACTATCAGTTTTAAGTAGTGTCATATAACGATTTTTGCCTTCATGACCAAACGGATAAGACTCTATCAATGACGTTAATTCATCTTTAGATCTGATAATCACTTCAATTTCTAAGTCTAATTCCGATAAAATTCCTGTCTCAATTTTAGATTCTATGTCTTCATTTTTAAGTGAAGTAGAAAAAATAACATTTCCAGTATTCAAATATGTTTTAACGTCATAAAACCCCAACGTTTCATATAGAAGTTTTAAAGCTTTCATTTCTATTTTATTTTTACCACTTACATTTATTCCTCTTAGAAAAGATATATACATATAATTTCCTTTCATCAATTGACATATAGCATTTTTGTAAACTTTACGGACTCACCTCGAGCATTATGATGTAACTCATTTATAATGATAAAATGATTTTTTTTATAACATTTGATTGCACGTTCATTAAATGATCTGACTATTAAAACAATACTTTCTTCATTACTTCTTGTTTTAGCTTCTTTTATTAACAATTTAAATGCCTGAGCGCCGTATCCTTTGCTACATTGGTCTGGTTTAATACCAATTCCCAATACAACTTGATTGCGTTTTAGACTAATGCGACCATATCCCACGAACTCATTGTTAAGATAGATACTCATAAACTCAAATTCTCTTTTGTCACTTTTTGTAATATCATACCCTTCTTCTTTAGCGACTTTCCATTCAGGCAGATTGTAAACACTATATTCATCTTCATAACGCCAACAACATATATGTTTAGCATCTTGAATTGTCATTTTTTTTAATTCAATCATATAACTCCTTACTCTATTAATTCATTATAATTCCTTTTAGTAAAACTCACAAATAAAATACCCTGAATTGAAAACAATCCAAGGTATTTAGAATTTATATAAAAATAACCAAACAATTTAATAAATATATGATACCCAAATATTGTATATAAAAACAAAATTATATAATCTAATCAAAAATGAGTCAAGAAGCAGTTCCCATATTATGAATATTTTTACCTTCTTCATTTCATCATGCATAGATAACTGTGACGCGGGTATACATAATAAATGGAGGTGTTTATGAAGAAATTTTTGATTGTTTTATTTATACTAATTTTAATGACAAACTCACTTGTATATGCCTTTGACTCAAGTGATGAAACTGCTTCATTTCCAAGAAGTCAAGAAAGTTACAACGATGAAAATTATGATAACATATGGGATATTATTAAATACCGTATGCGAGCGGAACATTTCAATGTCGTTGGTACGTTGATATTTTTCCTAGCTATATTACATACATTGATGACCAGTGTTTTTAAAAAATTTGCCCATAAGGCTGAGTTGGAATATGAAGAACTCAAACGGAAAAAGCTTGTAGACAAAAACTCAAAATCGGTCAAAGGCGAACTATTGCATTTACTTGGAGAAATCGAAGTCGTTTTTGGTATGTGGACTATTTTTTTAGGACTAGCGATAGCCTTCTTTTACAATTGGGAAACCTTCACAACTTATATCAATCGTCTTCATTACAATGAACCTTTATTTATTATTGTTATTATGGCCATCGCTTCAAGTAGACCCATTTTAAGATTTTTTGAACAAATTATGTTTACGTTTGTAAAAATGCTTGGTGAAACACTAGAAGCCTGGTGGGTGGTCATCCTTATTTTAGGTTCTCTTTTGGGATCCTTTATAACAGAACCTGCAGCAATGACAGTATGTGCTTATTTATTATCCGAAAAGGTATTTTCAATAAATCCATCTAAGAAACTTCAGTATGCAACATTAGCCCTTCTATTTGTTAATATTTCAATGGGAGGTTCTTTAACTAACTTTGCCTCACCACCTATTTTGATGGTTGCTGAACCATGGGGTTGGACAACAGCCTATATGTTTAGTAATTTTGGTATAAAGGCAATTGTGACGATTACTTTGTCAACACTGGTATACTATTTTTATCTCAGAAAAGATTTCAAAAGCATGAGCAAAGAATACAGCCAGTACCGTTTTAAGAAATATGTTCAGAATAAATTCATCAGTCAAAAAGAATTAGAGGATAACTTTGATGAACTAGCAGTTTTAGTTAGTAATAACACAAATTTTTATTCCGAATTGGATTCATATAGTATGATTCTAAAAGAACGGATCAAAGATATTGCAAGAAAAAAACTATCCATGAATGAAGTTGCTGAACTCGATATATATAACGCTATAGAAGAAAAATATGAACACATTAAATTGAGAGAGTTCCAGAGAACGGTCCCTGGTTTGTTGGATCCTGACCTCAAACCAGAGTACCATGATCCACATTGGGATTCTCGTGAAGATAACGTACCAAGATGGATTACCCTTGTTCATATAGGATTTTTAGTATGGACTATAATAAATGTCCATAATGCAGTATTATTTCTAGGTGGGTTCTTATTTTTCTTAGGTTTTTTCCAAGCAACCTCATTTTACCAAAATAGATTGGATTTAAAACCGGCATTATTGGTTGCGTTCTTCTTATCCGGTATTATTATTCACGGTACTTTGCAGGCGTGGTGGATTAGTCCTATTCTTGCCAATTTACCAAGTTTAAGTATTAATATAGCTGCTATAGCATTAACAGCTTTTAATGATAATGCAGCTTTAACATATTTAGCGACTTTGGTACCTGATTTTTCAGAAGGACTTAAGTACTCATTGATGGCTGGAGCACTTGCAGGTGGTGGTTTAACAATTATTGCTAACTCTCCTAATCCTGTTGGCGTTTCAATTTTAAAAAAACATTTTGATAAAGGTATTTCGCCTGTTCTTTTATTCAAATATGCATTAGTACCAACCATTATTACAACAATAGTATTTTATGTTTTCAAATAAAGAGTAAACTAAAAATCCATCTGCTTTATGGCAGATGGATTTATTAATATCATCAATAAGTTAAAGACTCTTAATTATTCAAATAACATGCAACACAGTATACTTCACCATCTTTTGGGTTGTTTGACTGAAGTTCCATTTCTTTATCACATCTGGCACATTTAGTGATTATAATCTTTTCTTCTGTAAGATTACTTGTATAATTGTCACATGTTAAGTCGCAACCATCCAATTGGCAATCCAAACAATCATCAGATAAAAAACCAAATTCACATGTTTCTGTTATACCATTTTTATCAGGACTGCTTTTATCGATAATACTTTTAAGATTCTTACAACTGTTACATATACATTCACTCATCACTTACCTCCTAGATTATTGGTCCATTGTCATCAATTATACCAAAGTCCAATCATCTTAACAACAGTATATTTTTTATGTTACATCTCAAGGCTTATGATTACTTGTTTTCATCAAACTTTAACATTTTCAATTAATCTCATTAAATACTTTGATTGAAATTTTTCGCTTACCAATAATTGTTTCACAGGTGGTAACTTTAAGAAAGCACCTGTAAATGCCGCCATAAATCTATGACTAAACATCGCTTGGTTATCAAATATAAGATGATGTAGCGTGTCCGTTTCAATTGCTTCAAGTACCAGTTTGTGTACCGTATTCACTGGCGTGAAAATTCTTTTATCTCTCTTTATCATTACAACGGCATCAAATTTGCACACTCTCTCACATACGCCGCAACCTAAACAGAGGGTTGGATCAAATATAACTTTTTCCTTGTCATCTATTGAATGAGTTTCAAAACATCCAACGGGACATACGGAAATACATTTTTTACAACTTACACAATTATCATTTAGTTCAGCAATGAAGTTAGAAGAACTAATTGCCTGTGGTATACCCATTCTCTTGGCACCTTTTAAAGCCATACAACAACATGAACAGCAGTTACAAATAAATCCAACATCATCTTTTACATTCTCTGCAAACTGTATTAAATTATGATCATATGATGTTTCAAGGATTTCAAGCGCTCTCTCAGTTGATATTAACTTAGCATAGCCGTGTTTAGACAATGAATGAGATAGGTTATTGATGGATAAACAAACTTCTTGAGGTGCATCACAGTTCTCTCCTAAATGTTCCGCTTTGTGTCTACAGTAACATCTACTAACTCCAATGCTCTCAGCATTTTCAATAATTTTAGTTGCTCTTTCATAATCTAAAACATAAACTTCATCTTCTGAAGATACTGATTTCTCATTAACCATAACTCGTCCGATTGGTGTTTTCAGAGACAGAAGCTTCCTCATAAAATCATCTTCTGTTTCGAGATACTGTTGGAATAATTCACTTAATAATTTTTGATCATAATGTCCACCCGTTCTCATCAACGCAAACTCAAAAAAACCAATCATTGGTGGCGGCACGACATATTTCTGTTCTTTTGTATCATTCATATCTAAAAGCAAAGCTTTCTCAGCCAAACTATTTAGAATTCCTGCCGACTCTTCTACGGACTTCTTCCATATCTTAGAAGCATCTTTTACACTAAAAGGTTTGATTGGTAATAGAGACACCAATGATGCTTCATCATGAGTAAACATAACACGTAATATCTCATATAAAGACTCCGCTTCAGGAGCTCCCTGTGGAAACCTATTATATCTATCGATTAAATCTTTGTATCCTGTCCTACCGGTTAAATGCGCCATATAACTCTCCATTTTCTGTTTGGTTTGATACTATTACCAACTAGTTTAACATAAATAATATTGAATCAGTAATACAACTTCAAAGAAAAATTTATTGTAAAAAAAGGTAGTGATGAAAAATCATCACTTACCTTTCGGAGAGAAAACTAATTGTATTTGGGTAACATATCACCATGTGCCTCAATTAAATCGTCACAGAGGTTTTTTATTTCATCAAGTGACAATTCACTTGATGTGTGCGGGTCTAGATATGCTGCTTGATATATAGCGTCTTTCTTTTGAGTTAACGCTGCTTCAATAGTCAACAATTGTGTATTGATATTGGTTCTATTGAGAGCTGCTAGTTGCTCCGGTAAATCACCTACTATTGTTGGTGTAATTCCATTTTTATCTACCAAACAAGTCACTTCTACAGCACAATTGTTCGGAAGATTTGTAATTAGATTATCGTTTAAAACACTACCATTTATTCTATAAGGAATATCTGTTTCCATCGCTTCTATTATATACGATGCATACTCAAGTGTTCTTTTGTGTTCAATGTTTTTATTTTCTACTAATTCTTTACCTAGTGTCTTCCATTTATCTATTTGCTCTACACATCTTCTAGGATATTCATCTAATGGAATATTAAATTTCTCAATTAATTCAGGATGAGTTGACTTAATAAAATATGGTAAGTATTCAGCATTATGTTCACTTGACTCTGTTACATAATACCCAAATCTATCCATCATCTCATATCTCACCATATCATGGTGTTTTTCATTAAGATTTTTTAATCGTGCTTTCTCTTTGATTAAAGGATAAAGATCTTCTCCATTATCTGTTATCTCTAATAACCAAGCCATATGATTAATACCAGCGATTTTCCAGTTTAGATTTTGAGTTTCAATTTCAAGGTCTTTTAATAAATCAACCGCACAATCTTGAACACTATGACATAATCCTACAGTTTTTACCTTGCTACCTTTTAACATTGCACCCGTTATCGAAGCCATAGGATTAGTATAATTTAATAGTAATGCATCAGGACATACTTCTTCCATATCTTTTGTAAACTCTAACATTTCAGGAATTGTTCTTAATGCTCTAAACAATCCACCAATACCAATTGTATCAGCGATGGTTTGTCTAAGACCGTATTTTTTTGGAATTTCAAAGTCAATTACCGTAGAAGGTTCATAACCTCCAACTTGGATTGCATTAACAACATACTGTGCACCTTTTAATGCTTCTTTTCTATTTAAATATGATGTGATTGTTGCCCTGCCATCATTTGAGTTATTGTTAATATTTTTGATTACTTTTTCTGATTCACCTAATCTTATCGAATCAATATCATATAATGCTATTTCCGAATCCCTGAGAGCATCTGTCACCAATATATCTCCCAAAACATTCTTAGCAAATATCGTACTACCCGCTCCCATAAATGTTATTTTTGCCATTTTTCTTTCCTCCTAAGTTCTTGTTTAATTTTGTCGATCCACGTTTTAATAAATACTATATTTTTTTCACTTTATTTTAATGCTATAATAAAATAAAAACGGGAGATCCTATGAATGATGAGTATATATATAAAGATTATAGTAATCGTTTCGACACTAATATCTATATAAGACAGTTTGGTAAAGAGATTTGTGCACCGAATCACTTCAATGGTCCTGGTACTCGAGACCATTATTTACTTCATTTTATTGAATCTGGCAAAGGCAAATATTATTACAACGATAATGTATATGAAGTCTTACCATCACAATGTTTCTTAATTTTTCCAGATGAAGTAGCGTATTATATCGCAGATGAAGATGATCCATGGTCATATTATTGGATAGGCTTTAGCGGCAGTCGCGCTCAACCTTATTTAAGTGAAATTGCACTCACTAAAACATCACCTGTATTGCAAGTTAACGATATTGATTTTATTATTAAATGTCTTGAGGATATCATAGAGAGTTCGAAAATAATCCGTGGTAGTGATATAAGAATGCTTGGGCATTTATATATACTACTATCAAAACTCTACGAAGAATCAAAACGTCCTTTTGATCAAACACTTCAGGATGATTACATAAGAAAAGCTGTCGAATACATTGAAATGAACTATATTCATAATATTTCTATTTCTGATATCGCTGATAACTTAAACCTTAATCGAAGTTATTTCAGTAATCTTTTTAAGAAAAAACTTCAAATATCACCTCAAAACTACTTAATACAATTAAGGATAGACAAAGCTTGTGATCTACTCATTAGAAATCAAAGTTTATCGATAAACTATATTGCCAGGTCAGTAGGTTATACCGATCAACTTGTTTTTTCAAAGACATTTAAAAAGTTATTGGGTATATCACCTTCTGTTTTTCGTGAAAATAATTCCAAGAGAGAATCTATTAAATAAATTGTTCCTGAAAAAATTAACGGCAAGAAGAATTTTGTAAATATGATACTAATTAGTAAAACTACTGAAATAATCACTACTGCAAAGTATTTTTGCCACTTAACATGAAAATCTACCAATCCGAGTCTAATTAATTCTATTAAATGGACTCTTTTTTCAATTAAAACCAAACTCCCTAAGATACCCATAATAACTTCTACAGAGAATAAAACCATCACTACTTTTAATAAAAGTATATCTGTAGCAAAAACCTTAGATCCAATAATATAAAATGCAGGTATCCAGAGAATCATAATAATATTTAACAAACTCCCTCGAAGAAAGTTTTCTTTATACTTATAAAAGAATGATTTAAAAATACTTTCGTTTTCTCCTCTTTTGATTTCCTTGATAACCTGACAGCCACTAGTAAAAGAAGTAAAAGTTGTAACTATTGGTATACTTCCTATTAACATCAACATATTTATAACAATCAGATTATAAATTAATTCCCCTATTTCCATCCATTTTGAATTTAGTATATTCATACACTCACCTTATTTTATAGCACTATCAATCATACCTTTAACAAAGTATTTTTGTAACATGATATAAATTATTACGACAGGCACAATTGCCATTAGTGCTGCAGCTGCTGCTGCGTTCAAATTACTTGATGACTGACTGAAAAATGATGAAATCGCCAGTGTCACGGTACGCATCTTTGGATCTTGTAAAAAGAACAATGAAAACTGATAGTCATTCCATGCAGCGACGCCTGTCAGAATGATAACCGTTGCAGTAACAGGCTTTAATAAAGGCAATATTATCTTATAGTAAATCTGAAAATCGGTACATCCATCAATCATTGCCGCTTCATCAATTGTTCTTGGGATTGAGATAATAAAATTTGTGTATATAAAAATACTTAATGGTAACTGGAAAGTTGATATAATAATGATAATACCCCAATATGTGCTTATACCACCCATTTTTGAAAGATTTGAATACAGTGGTACAAGAATACTAAGTGGTGGTACCATCATGATTGCAAGAATTAAATTTAAGACACTTCTATTGAATTTATTTCTTATTCTGGCTAAAGGATAAGCAGCCATGGCCCCTACAAACACAATAATCAATACTGAAAACAATGTAATGATTAAAGAATTTTTCATCGCTCCAAAGATATTGGCTTTTTCTATCGCAGTCACAAAATTACCTAAATATAACTCTTTGGGTAACAACCATCTTGATGACATATCAGTCATTGGTTTAAACGCAACATTTATAGTGATATAAAATGGAATAAAACTGATTAATGAGGCAACTAATGTTAATAATAGCTTCACAAAATTATTACTCTTCATTTATAGATCCACCTCCTTTGATTTGAAAAACTTCTGAGCAACTAAGCTGACTATTATAATAAATGTGAACAATAACAATCCTATAACTGATGCATATCCTGCACTTTGATTATTAAAGTAAGTAAAGTTAACAAGTGTTGAAAGTGAATGTGTAGAATAACCTGGTCCACCATTTGTTAACGCTTTTACTACATCAAATAATTTAAGTCCTCCAATTAGATTTAACACAACTGAAGTAGATATGGCTGGCATAAGCAAAGGTACAGTTATGTTGAAGAATTTTGATAGTTTTTTTGCGCCATCAATATCTGCTGCTTCATAATACATTTGTGGAATGCCTTGTAGTCCAGCTAAATAAATGACCATTGATATACCGTAAAATTGAAGCGTATTCACGAGTACAATAATCCATACAGTCAGATTCCCTTGCGTTAGCCAATCTACAGGTTCTTTTCCAATCAAAATGAGGATGTCATTTAATGCACCTCCATCATATTGCAAAATGAAGTACCACATGTTTCCCATGATAACCGCTGCAATTAATACTGGCATATAAATTATTGTTCTACCTATTGTTCTACCTTTAAATTTTGAATTGATTAAAAGTGCGGTTGATAATCCTGCTATTTGCTGGAAGATAGTACTGCCAACACCATAAATTATTGTGTTTGAAAATGACGACCATACATTTTTATCTTTGAACATTGCTATGTAATTTTCAAATCCAACATATTTATATGTTTGAGAAAATCCATTCCAATTTGTAAATGAAATTTTGATACCCGTTAACATTGGATAAATAACAAATAGGAAAAATAATAGTATCGCAGGTACATACATGAGGTTAGTACTCATGTGGTTATGTCTAAACTTCTTTCTCTTAATTTCCTTCATACTTATTCCTCGCTGATTCTTAATTAAAGTAGGTAGGAGTTTCCCTACCTACTATGTATACTATTGTTGAATTAATCTTAAGTAATCGGTTTTCATTTTGTCACATACTTCTTGAACTGTCATTTCTCCAGCTAACAAACCAGTAGATGTTGATTCCATAGTCTCCCACATTCCACTCGGTAAGAATGCACGGTCGAAATAGTTAAATCCTCTTAATGAACTGTATTCCGCATAAGCACTTGCTAGATTACCAGTATCAGATTCAACACCTTTTAAACCTGCAGGAAGTGCACTTGCTGAAGCTATTGATGTCATTACATCAGGTCTTGCAAGATACTGTAATAATAATAAAGCTTCTTCTTCATGTTCTGTATCTTTCCATACACCGAATGCATTTCTTTCGCCACTAATCAATGTTTTTTCATCATTTTTAGAATCTGACGGTACAGGCATAAACGAAAGATTTGCATCTGCATTATATCTTAGAGCTTCTCCAATTACATAATTACCGTAGAACTCAAATCCAACTTTACCCATTGCCAAGTTTTTTGCTGAATCAGTATATGTAGAAGATAATTTATCTTTGTTTAAGAATCCTCTTTCATCAAGAACCATCATAAGATCACAAGCTTCTGACCAGTTATTCCAATCAAAGTCTCCACCCAATAACGTCTCTATATCATTATCATTTTCATCTGTGATATAAAATGAAGGTGCAACCCAGTCAAAGAAGTTGGCAACTGTCCAATAATCTTTGCCACCCATGTGAATTGGTGTATAACCTGCATCTTTAATCAATTGACAAGCATCTAAGAACTCATCCCATGTGTTGATAGTATTAACGTCAACACCCGCTGCTTCAATTACATCAACGTTATATACAATACCTGACAAGTCCATATCAACAGGTAAAACAAATAGTTCACCATCATCATTTGTGATTACGTTTGTGATACCACTATTGACTTTGTTTGCCCACTCTTGATCATTTAGTGGTCTTAAGTATTCACTGTATCTTGCTACTGACCAACCATGAGTTGCCCATAAATCAGGTAAATCATTTGCTCCCATTCTTGTTTTCATTACTGCTTCATAATCTGCTACACCAGAAACCAATTCGACTTCGATGTTCTTATTCTCTTTTTCAAAATCATCAATCGCTTCTTGAATTGCTACTGTAATACCAAGATCAGTCGCATGATTTATCATAAACGTTAGTTCTACTTTTTCTTTTGATTCAACAGCTCCATCTCCTTTAGCACTCTCTGAATTACTACTGTTTGCAGTGTCTTCACCACATCCAACTAACATAACAATAATAAGCATTACTACTAATCCTTTAATTAAAAACTTTTTCATTTCTTCCTCCCCATTAACATCTTTTCCTAGACAACTTTACTACTAGTAAGGTAATTTTACTTGAAATTCACACGTTCATATATGGTCTAATGTTAGGTGGCATAGGTTTTATGTTACTCTTTTTCTGAATAAACTGACAATATCAATTTAATGATAGTGCTGACTTAATACTCATAACAAAAAAACACATTCACTTAAGAATATGTCTTTTTAAAACGAACAGTAATTTTGATTTTATTGATCTTCTATTTAAACCGATTTATATTATACTAAACCGTATGACTTTATGACTAATAGAATAATATACTAAAATTTAACCACTATTACTGGATAATCTTCAATTTTATCAAATCCAACTTTCTCAGCAATTTTTACAGAAGGATAATTCTTCAACCAACTATCCCAGTAAGGTATCAATTCTTTTTCTACACATTTTTTAACAAAATTAGTTGCAACGGTTGTACCAATCCCTTTACCTTGCACATCTTCAATGGTTTCAATACCAATACCACAGTACTTTGAACTGATAAACTCTGCAGTACACCATGATAGCAATTTGTTTTCTGTAACAGCACAGTAACCAAAACCATCTTTTAAGAAAGGTTTGAGACTCCCCCACATACTATTTATTTCATTTTTAAGTTCACTTAAGTTTTCTAAATTACTATCAAGTAATTCTTGATCAATCAACTTAATATCACATAATTCATGGTTCATTGATTTTTGATTATGTTTAGTTATATCGTATTTATATAATGATTTAAAACTTTCATGAACAATTGAATCCTTAAAAACATTTTTCATTTCCTTTATAAAGGTTTCTGATGTATATGAGATAATAATGTGATCATCAAATTCCTCTTTAAGTTCTTTTGTAAGAATGCTTTCTTGTATGAACTTCACACACTTTGAGTACTCGTTAATATCATCTGTTTCACCACCAACATATAGTACAAAATTTCCACCATCCATCACAACATAAAGCTCAGGTTTATCCAAGTCATTTACATATATTTGGCCATTTGTATATCCATTAATAATTGAATCAAAAACAAAACTTTTTTTGTTAGAGTTTAATAATGTTCTTATAATTTCATAATTCTTAGTTACCTTTTGCATTCAAGCCCCCATTATTCTGTTTCCATTTATTTTTTTAATAAATAGTTATTTACTTCTTATCTAACAATTCCATGTGTTTCTTTTCAAACGACTCATTCCAACATAATTTAATATTTTAGAATAATAACTCAATCGTTTATTTCATCATAATAACATTCTACAGGAATACAGGCACACTAAATATGTAAACTCTTTTTTAATGTATACTATACTCTAATGATACACGATTAAAAGCAAGTTATTTAAATTCTAACAACATTCATTGACATCACTTCATAAATCCAATCGGAGTACCAAACAATAATTGATCGATTTATAGAAACTTCTTAATAAAAGCATGGTTTTCCTATGAATGAAATTGTAAAGGAATAATATGGTGATATTACAATTAAAATGGGTATAAAAATGTTGTTTACTAGTTAAAGCCCTAGTTAAGGAGGTATTAGTTTGGATTATAATAAAACACTGAAAGTTGCTAAAGGTATATTTTGGGTGGGATACAACGATAAAAAGAATGGGCTCCATTCAAATCCATATCTTATCATTGAAGGAGAAGAAGCATTACTAATTGACGGAGGCAGCAGACCTGATTTCAGTACTGTCATGACTAAGATTCTACAAACAGGAATCAATCCCAACCAAATTGTTAGGCTAATTTATCAACACTATGATCCCGATTTAGTCGGCAGTGTCTCGAATTTTGAAAGTATTATACATAATAGAGAATTGGAAGTGATTTCTCAAAAACAGAACAATATATTTATACAACACTATTCAACTGTATCAAAGTTACGATGTATTAATAAACTTGGCAACTCTTGGGGTTTTAGAACTGGTAGGCGACTTAGGTTTATCAATACACCTTATGCTCACTCGCCGGGAAGTTTTATGAGTTATGATGAAGAAACAAAAACACTTTTCAGCTCTGATATATTTGGATCTTACGGTTTGAATTGGGAATTGTACCTTGAGATTAGTGATAAATGTAAAACCTGTACAACACATAATGACTGTCCCTCTGGTTACGATTCATGTTTTTTACCTGGGATAATTAAATTTCATCAAGTAATTATGACTTCTAAGGCTGCACTCAAACATTCCCTAGATCAAATTGCTGACCTCGATATAGAGCTAGTTGCTCCACAACATGGAAGTTTAATTAAAGGTAAAAAAAGCATTAATTTCATCATAGAAAAACTCTATCAGATTGAAGATGTTGGTATTGATGGTGTGTATAATAAAGGAGTCGATCACATATGGTAATAACTATTCAGAATTTGATAGAAACATTGAATCTAAGCAGTAATGACGAGAAACAGGATCAATTTACTAAAATGATTCTAGAAGCAATTGCTTCTACTGAAGACAATATTATAATGAACGAACTCATGTTAGATATCATACATAAAAACTCAACGCTAAATAAACAGTTAGAAATACAGTTAGAAGAAATCAAGAGATTATCTGTTACAGATCAACTAACAGGTATATTTAACCGTCGTAAATTCCTTGAAGTTTTAGAAATAGAGATTAATAGATTCAGTCATTATAATCATTCATTTTCACTTATTATGTTTGATATCGACCATTTCAAATTAGTTAATGATACATACGGACACGATATTGGAGATTTTGTATTAAAAGAATTAACAGCTTTAGTGAATAAAAGACTACGTCAATCTGATACATTCTCCCGCTGGGGCGGTGAGGAATTCATGATTCTTGCATCTGAAACAAACTCATTTGAGGCAAAAGGCATAGCAGAAAATATTAGAAGGATTATTGAAGATTATGATTTTTCCCCTGTTCCACAAGTTACTTGTAGTTTTGGTGTCAATACATGTAATGATAAATCTAAATGTGATGTTACAACACTTTCAAAAAATGTAGATGAATCACTCTATAAGGCAAAAGAATCAGGCAGAAATATGGTTGTTGTTTACGAGAATTAATCATTCCATTTAATGATAGATTAAAATCATATATCTATTATAGAACTGTACAGGATTATCCATATGACTGATATTAAATAAAGATACCAATCAACTCCTAATTGATTGGTATCTTTCTAGTTAATTTACTTATTTCATTTTACATACCTTTTCTTCTACGATTAGATCAAAGGTTTATATAGTTATTTATTTTTTTTTCTATATAATCTATTCTTTCTTTAAATTGAGGTAGATATTCTTTATGTGCAACCAACATTTCATCTAAAATCTTTTGTGCTACTTGCCCACTTGGTACTAATGGATTAATTGTAAATGCTTGTAATGCAGTACTATAATCACCTGTTACAGCAGCTTTAATTGTTGTTAATTCCATATCCTTCATATGTTGTAACAATCCTCTACTTGATGAATCGAAAGTCCCCCATGAAATTGGAACTGGTCCATTAGAAGTAATGATAGAACTCACTTCAACCACTACATCGTCTGGTAAATCAGAGATCGCGCCATCATTTCTTGTACTAACTACCATATGACTACGTTTGTCATTATGTATTGAAGTGATTAGTTCACATGCAGCATCTGAGTAGTAAGCCCCTCCACGTTTTGCAAGTTGCGGTGGTTTGATTGATAAATCAGGATCCTTGTAAAGTTCAAATAATTCTTTTTCTACACCTTTAACAACTTCTGCTCGAGATTCACCTTTTTCATATGCTTCTATTTCTTCTTTTAACATATCATCAGTAAGATAGTAATATCTATGGTACATACATGGAATAATGCCAAGATTCTTAACTTGTTCAGGTAAGAATCCGATATTAGGAATATTTTGAACACCAGAATTTTGTCCAGCTTCCTCTTTAGTACCATCATTCGCATTTGCCTGACTCATTATTTTTTCTAAAGCTTTTCCTAATCCATCTGGTGTTGAATATGCAAGTTCTATTACTTCATCAGTTTTTTCTTTTCCTGCCTTATCCCATACACGGTGCCAATGGAAATGATTTAATCCTCCAAATCTGAAGAATAAGTCTTCTTCCTTTACTTCTAATGCACCTGCAGCAATTTTATTACACATAATTGGAACGTTACATAATCCAACTACTTTATCCCAATTACCATAACGTTTTACTGCTTCTGTCACCATTCCTGATGGATTCGTAAAATTAACTAACCACGCTTCTGGACAAAGTTCCTTCATTTCCTCAACAATATCTAATATAACAGGGATCGTACGGAAGGCCTTAAACATGCCTCCAGCACCATTGGTTTCTTGTCCCATTATGCCATGAGACAATGGAATTCTTTCATCCTTGATACGCGCATCTAACAAACCTACTCTAAGTTGAGTTGAAACAAAATCAGCATCCTTTAATGCTTCTCTACGATCTAATGTTAATTTAACTTCCCAATCTAATCCTGCAGCTTTAACCATTCTCTTTGCCAAAGCACCAACAATTTCTAGTTTCTCCGAACCCGCTTCAATATCTACCAACCAAAGTTCTTTGATATCTAATTCATCTCTTCTTTTAATAAAACCTTCAATTAATTCTGGTGTGTAACTTGATCCGCCACCAATAGTAACAATTTTTATTTTTTTATTCATGTTATTCCCTCCATTTGATAATCATTATAGTTTAATCCATAAATCATTAATATATACGTGGAGAGTATAGTCACAAAGTGAATTGGTTAGTCACATGTTCCATCCAAAAAACACAGTGTTTCAAATAAAAATAACCCCCTTAGCTAAGGAGGTCTACTTATATTTACTTCTTTAAAACTGTTAATTTCGCTAATGACTCAATTATGTATATCGCTGGAATCTGTGATGTGATATCAACTTTACCCCATGAATTTTCATATGCTAACTCTCTTTGAATGTAATAAGAAATATTATAATCCGACATTTTTGCCAACGTACTGTTTTTGCTATTCGTGATTGAAACAACAGTAGCTTTACTTCTTTTCATAATCTCAGAATTATGAACTAACATTTCTATTTCACCTTCGACAGACATTGTAATTATTATTGTTTCACTTGGAACTTCAAGATTAATTGGAAACATTGGATTACTGATTCCTGTAGAAAATATTCCAACATTACAAAAATACCGGCTTGCATAATCAGCAATTATTCCAGAATTACCTACTCCTAAAAAAATTACGTGTTTCTTTGATGCTATAATGGATGCAATTTTATCCAATTGATTTTGGAAGTCTTCTGTATTGGCACGTTGTAAAAAATCCAAGACAATTGAAGAGTCGTAGCCCTTCTTGTTACTCATATTGTTCTCTGCTTCAAGCTTATATTTCACTTTAAATTCTGTAAAACCATCACAATTTATTTTTCTACAAAATCTAGTGATTGTAGTTGTTGAAACATGAGCTTCGTTAGCCATTTCTCTAATGGTCATATAAGAAATTTTCTCACTATTTTTTATTATGTAATTATATATATCATAATCTAAATCACTAAATTGGCTTAAAGATTCTTTTGAAAACAAACTCATTGCATCACCGCCTTCACAACATTATAAAATATATTATCCCAAAAGACAAGATACCACCAGTTATGAATCCTTGGTGACTCTATAATTAATCCTATGTATAAATACGCAAAAATTGACCTCTCATGATATATTATATGTTGCTTCAGACGATTGTTTTAATTCAGATGATCTTGATATTCATTAAGAAAATGAAAGAAATGGACATGTTCAACATGTCCATTTCACAATAAAATCTTTACTTATTAGACAACAGTCGAGTAATATTAATCATTTAACTCTACAGTTGTACTTGTTGCTGCCTCAATAGCGCCCATAATATCATTATCGAAAACGTCTGGGAACTTAGATTGATCTACTTCAAGAGAACTTCTACCAATAAGTGTATTAATCATTTGAACAACTTGACCTCTAAGAGCTTGAGCATTCGGCTCAAATTTTATCATATTGCTATCTAATACATTGGCATTATACATTCTATAGATGTGTGAACTTGCCCAGTGATTAGATATATCAAGTACATCATTCACTTCATCAGTTGTAACATCTATATTCTTGAATTCCCAATATTTTGAGAATGTAGCTGCTAATTCACCACGAGTTAATGCCTGATTTGGTTTAAAGGATCCATCTTCATATCCTGAGAAGATACCTGTCCTTGCAACAGCCTGAACATAATTATATGACCAGTGATTTTTATCTACATCAGTGAATTTTTGATCAGTATCGGCAGTTATGTTTAGACCTAAAATCTTAGAGTAAATAACTGCTAATTGTCCTCTTGTAACTGCAGTATTGGGACGGAAAGTTCCATCTTCAAATCCAGTCATATATGGCGCTTTAAATGTTACTGCACCCAAAGGATTTTGTTCATCACCAACTAAGAATACTTCAACAGTTGCTGTAGCTTTTTCAGTACCCGATTTTCTTGAAGCTGTAATTGTTGCTGTTCCAACTGCTATCGCAGTTACAAGACCATTTTTATCAACAGTTGCAATATCTTCAGCACTTGAAGACCATACAATTGTTTTACTTGATGTACCTGATACAATTGCATTTAAATCAAATGTTGTATCAACAGCATCTGTACCAACTTCCAATTCAAGTTCTGTTTCATTTAAGCTAACCCTTATAACTTTTACATTCTTTGAAGAGTTCGATGTATTATCATTTTGATTAACAGTGCAAATAACATCATCACGATCCCTTACTCTTATTCTTGGACCTTCTGTACTTATTGAAGACATACCAACAGCTGTGATGTTAGATCCAACAACTAGGTTAGCAATTGTCTTATCTTTTGTAATGTATCCATCGATGAATACTCTACATTCTTCGCCACTTCCAACTTGTACAAAGATACTTTCAACTACATTATTTGATTTTTCAATCCTTGTAACTGTACCTGATACTTTCACTATGCTTCCAAGTTCTTGACCTGCTGCAGCCTGAGCAATTGTAAGTAAAAGTGGTTCTGGTAAAGTGTTAATGGTTGCATCAATGGTTTCAATTGATATTACTGATATTTGACGTTCACCATTATATGAGCTTGTTACACCTTTGATTCGAACTTTTTGACCTGCTCTAATATCACCAGATACCGGGAATGCATTGATACCAGCAGTCGCGTCTTGTAAGTAAATACTGTCAAAGAATGCAGTATCTTTGTCAAATCCAGAAGCGTTAGAAGTAACTGTACCTTCTATTACAAATCTCACACCCTCTTCAGCATCATGTAAATCAGCAATATCTGTAATCTCTACAACATTTATTGACTTAACGATTTCATCAAGTATCGTGTAGTTACTGTATTCTGGAGTTGCATAACTATCTAATGCCGCTTGAATTTCGAAGTTACTCATAAATGCAGCACCGGAAACTATAATTGTTCCAACTTTGCCATTCTCATAATCTACTTTTTCAGATGCAGCGATCATATACTTATCAGTATATTTCGGTACTAGAATACCTTCAATACCAGTTGTACCGTCTTTATCATCATCCGCTGAATAACTTGTCACAAATGAATATACCATTGGACTAACGGTTGTTGGGATTGTACCGCTTGGTTGACCTTCTGAGTCTATGGTGTAAACAGTTGCACCACCATAATTTGAGAAAACCTGCTCATTTGCCAATACGTTCTTAACAAATTCATTCTCTAAATTATACTCTGACAAGTATAATCTTTGTGGTTGGCCACCATTGTTTGTATCATCTTTAACTTCGTCATCAGAAATTCTGATATTTGAACCTAGAGCTTCTAACAATTTGTTTTGTTGAGCAGACATATGTTGATCGATCGGTAGTACATGTGGTGTATTGTCTGAGTATTTATCATAACTTTCATAATAATCACCCCATCCAGTTACAATAACTGTATTACCTTTTTCTGCAAATGCCTTCACTGCTGCAATTTCTTCATCTGTGTAACTCTTATAACCAATCAAGAATGAATTTCCATTTCTTCTTGTTGGAGGAGTTAAAATGATCATCTTGTACTTATCATCTTGCGTCGCTGCCATAAAGTCCTCAGCAGTCGTTAATTCGACAACACGTACATCTGATTGAACAGCCATGTTTGCAAAGTTACCCATGCTATCTTTGTAATTACCACTTACATATTCATTGTAATGACTTGCATCAATACCGACATAAGTCAATTTAGAAGCATCTCTTACATAAAGTTGTAATTTTTGTTCAAATGACTTTTCTTGACCTCCCACATCAATAATTGCTGTAGCAGTCAACATAATATCTTTTGATACTGTTGGTGTATAACTGAAACTGTTATTCATTGTACCACTTGATGCAATTTCTTGATTCAATGTATCAGTCTTTAATACTTCATCACCTAACTTGTACTCAATTGTTTTTACTGTTACTGGTGCTGCTTCATTGTTAAACAATGTTGTTGTAAAATCTAAAGTTTCATCTGTAACAGGAAGTTTTGTTGCCGTTTCAAATGAGCTGATGCCTACTAATGGCGCTTGACCGATCCAAACCGGTGCTGTTACCGCAATATTTTTGTCAGCTTGTGTCACTCTTACATAGTAGTAACCTTGTTGCGATGGCAGTTCAAAACTCCAATCAGCACTAAGTGTGTTAAATGTTTTACTGTTTACAACACGTCCACCATTTGAAATGATCTCTATTTTAGAAACTATGTCATCACTATCCGGATCATTAACTCTGATGATGAATTGTAACGGTTGTGTAGGAATGTCACCAATAATAGAACCCATTATTTGGTTGTTAACAGAATATTGAATATCTAGATTCTTATCTTCTGTCGTATATACAGACATATTCTTCAGACCGGTTAAAAGACCATCTTTTGTCATCTGATCTGTGATAATTACTGTACGTGCTGTATTGGAATTACCCCATTTACCTTTATGATTATCTTGATTGTTTGTAGGTGCTACATGCCACCCTTTATCTAAGGCTTTTGTATATTCCTCGTAGCTGGTGAAATAACCACCAGAACCCACTGCGCCTTCACCATTACCAACTTCAATGGCAACCATCTTATTGTCATATGCTGGTGACCAATAGGCAAAATCTGAGAATGAACCAAATGTCTTACCTGGATGGTTAAACTGTGAAAGATTTGCAAGCGGATCAGCATTTTGAATTAAAGTATCATAATATGCTTTCATACCCGCATCTGCTGATTTACTGTCTAATGTACTATTGTTTCTACTTACAAGACCTTCTGAATTGAAAGTATTAATATGTCCAGGTCCACCTGACCATGTCATTTCATAAGCCGTCAATGCTTGTAATGCTCCAGCATTTTCTGTATTGAAAGTATCTGTAGCAGAATTATAATTGTTCCACTTTTGAAGACTCTCAGCTGTCATCTGTGTTTTATCATTCATTGCCTCCGCTGGATTCGGTGAGTCCTTGGAATCAAAATAATTTGAGTGATCTGTAAACGAAATAAAATCTACATTATCACTTGTTGGTAAACTCTTCAAATAATTCAAACCATCTGCTAATGTTCCTGCACCATCTGAGTATTCAGCTGTATGTGCATGTAATTGTCCAAAGTAAGGTTTAAACTGTTGAGTTCCTACAGTAAATGACCAAACGATTTGATTTGAGACAGCATCTGCTCTTGTTACTGTTACAGTCACAGTATATATGCCATCTGTTAATCCGTTTGTTGTATGTTCATAAATAACATTTGCATCTTTAGCAGTCATTAATTGATCTGTTATAACTGCAGTGTCACCATTAATCATACTTACTGTAACAACTGGATCAATACCAGCATTTTTTAACGTTACACTGATTTTAGGTGTATTATTATTGGATAAATTACTATTTCTAGATGGTGAAACTTCTGTAATTTGAGGTCTATTGTCAACTGTTATAGTAACACTATCAGTTGACGTTAAGCCTGTAACATCTTTAGCAATAAATGTAAAATCAATATGATCTAAAGAGGATACAATATCAGCCGCTGGCACTACAAACTTGTAAACAGCAAGCGTTTCATCATAAGTCATGAGTTGGTCCAAGACAGTTGTCTCTCCAAGAACATAACTTACCTTAACTGTGTCAATACCTTTATTATCTGCAGCAGCAACGGTAATAGTATAGTCCGTGTTTACTTTTGCATCTAAATAATTGTCATTTAATGTTAATAAAGGATTTTTAGAATCATTCACAACATCATAAACATTGTAACCATTATCATCTTTTGTACCAACATACAATTGTACACTTGAATTAAAACACGCGATCATTGCATATAAGTCAACAACATCTCCCTGCTCTACAAGTGCTGGATAACTTGTTGCTTTATAAATATTGATTGTACCGGTCGAATCTGTTACTATAGTCGAACCTGAACCATTATATTCGCCTAAAGTTACATCTTTTATCTTAACAAATCTGCCAATATTATTTAGCCCATTATCTTTAATTTCCTGAACAGTCATTTCAAGTGCTCCCAACGGAGTATCCGTGGAAATAATCTCAGACGAAAGAATGTAAGTTAATTCAGGTAAACCATTATAGATACTAAATGTACCTGTCATTTTAACTGTATCGCCAACTTTTGCTCCATCAGACGCAGCTCCGAATACATACAATGAGTACA
>Ga0209379_10000303_pt1 | contig 46548 bp, 42 predicted proteins | sample tdDd001_FD_187124 | JGI IMG/M metagenome (GOLD analysis project Ga0209379, IMG submission 187124) | Marine sediment microbial communities from the Atlantic coast under amendment with organic carbon and nitrate - tdDd00.1 (SPAdes)... | ecosystem: Environmental > Aquatic > Marine > Coastal >... | reverse complement strand
ATACCTTTACCTAGAGAGGATACAACCCCGCCAGTAACAAAAATGTAATTTGTCGTCATGTTTAACCTGAAATTGGTTGAATGAGGGAAAATGGATTTCTTCTGGACGGGATATAAATATACCAGAAGCCCTTTTCCGCTACAACGTGAAATCTATCACACTGCAATTTTTTATTTTTTGCTTCAAATCAAATTCGAGTAGCGAGTTATTCGACTCTCTTCTCTAACGCTTCTTTCGCTTTCACTTGATCCCAGAAGCTATCTAACTGTTCTAGATTAAAATCAGTCAGTTGTTTTCCGTGCTCTGCCACTATCGCCTCAACCCCCTTAAAACGTCTTACAAATTTTAAGTTGGCCTTTGCCAGTGCCACTTCTGGATCTTTCCCCAAATGTCTCGCTAAATTTACGGTAGCAAAGAGCAAATCGCCAAGTTCCAGTTCGACTTTATTCTCATCCACTGAGACTTGCAGTGCCTCTTCCATCACTTCTTCAACTTCTTCTTGAACCTTGCCGACCACTGGCCCTAACGAGTCCCAATCAAAGCCAAACTTGGCACACTTTTTCTGTATTTTTGTAGCACGTGAAAGCGCCGGTAGTGAAGCTGGTACTGAGTCTAGAATACTTTGTTCAGATTTGCCTACTTTGGCCTTCTCTTTAGCCTTTTCCGCTTCCCAATTAGCATTTATTTGCTCGTCATTCTCAAACTTGGTATCAGAAAACACATGTGGATGGCGACGAGTTAATTTTTCGTTTACCGTCTCAACGACTTCGGAAAACTCAAACAGTCCTTGCTCTTTCGCCATCTGGCTATAGAAAATCACTTGGAATAGCAGATCACCCAGTTCCTCTTTAAGATTCGACCAGTCGCGGTTTTGAATCGCATCGACCACCTCATAGGTTTCTTCGATGGTATACGGCACGATAGTGTCAAAGCTCTGCTTGATATCCCACGGGCAACCGCTCTCAGGGTCACGTAGCTTCGCCATGATCTGTTCTAACTGTTCGATTGGGTGACTCATTTTCTTCTCTTCCTTTAAATCTTTTTGTCTAAAGAACGTCTCTAAACAAAAAAGGTGAGCAGCCAAAACCACTCACCTTTAATTTTTATCTGTCATCTTACAGAATAAGCCTGAACGACTTAGAGATCTCTAATTACTTTGAGAGATTCCCTATCGCGTTCGTCCCTCACTGTAGGGAATGACAACATTCGTTTTTACTTTCACTAAGTAATTGTTACTTTAACAAGGCAACAAGTTTTCGCGACTCCTGAGCATAGCTCGCCTATGTGATGAGCCTGGGCCGGCATTCCGGAGAAAACGCAGTTAACGCCGTAAAAGTGACAAGTACAACGTGAAAGTTAGCCGAGGCGTTTAACGCTCATAACATCTTTTATTTGTTCTACTCGCTTAGACACACGAGTCAGAATTTCAACGTTCGTCACTTCTAAATCAAAGTCCATGATCGACATTTGTGTCCGATAATCGACACGATTCTTCATGCTGGTGACTTTGATTTTTTCATTGGCAAACAAGGTGGTAATGTCTTTTAGCAAGCCACTACGTTCCATTGCTTCTACGCGCACTGTCAAAATGTATGAACCAACAAAGCCGCTGCCCCACACCGTATCGATGATACGTTCTGCGGCGTGATGTCTTAGCTCTTCTAGCTGCTCACAGTCAGCTCGGTGAACAGAAATACCTCGGCCTTGAGTAATGTAACCTGCGATTTCATCACCAGGGATTGGCTGACAACAACGCGCTAGGTGGGTCATTAGATTGTCGACACCTTCAACCACGACCGCATCTTTCTTCGGTCGGCTTTGAGCTGGCGCTTTATTGCCCGCCTCTTTCAGCTTCTCTAACGCTTGTTGGTCTTCTTCTTCCGCCGTTGGCTTGTTCACCAACGCGTTGATGTGGTTAATGATCTGGTTAATACGCAAATCACCGCTGCCGACCCCTACGTAGAGTTCGTCAGGGGTATTCATATTGAAGCGCTTCAGACCATATTGCTCGGCATCTTTTAACGTCGCACCAATTTTGGTTAGCTCTTGCTCTAGAATCTCACGACCAGCCTCTAGATTTTTCTCGCGGCTTTGTGCACGGAACCAAGCGTTAATCTTGGCACGTGCACGACTTGACGTCACAAAGCCAGTCGATGGGTTTAACCAATCGCGTGATGGGTTTGGCTCTTTAGCAGTGATGATCTCGACCTGATCACCCATTGCCAACTTATGAGTAAACGGAACAATACGGCCCGCTACTTTGGCACCGATACAACGGTGACCTACCATAGAGTGGATATGGTAGGCAAAATCGAGTGGCGTCGCGCCCATTGGTAAGTCGACTACATCGCCACGCGGGGTAAAGGCGTAGACGCGGTCATCAAACACCTGACTGCGCAGCTCATCAAGCATTTCGCCTGAATCGGACATCTCTTCTTGCCAATCAAGCAGCTTACGTAGCCAAGTGATTTTCTCATCATAGCCACTGCGGCCGCCGCCACCCTCTTTGTATTTCCAGTGCGCAGCGACACCGAGCTCCGAATCTTCGTGCATATCTTTAGTACGAATTTGGATCTCGATAGTTTTGCCTTCAGGGCCTAAAATGACGGTGTGGATCGATTGATAACCATTAGGCTTTGGGTTAGCCACATAGTCATCAAATTCACTTGGTAAATGCTTGTATTTAGTATGCACGGTACCTAGTGCGGCGTAACAATCTTGCAATTTGTCAGCAATGATACGAACCGCACGCACATCAAACAGCTCATCGAAGGCTAGGCCTTTCTTCTGCATTTTGCGCCAGATGCTGTAGATGTGCTTTGGGCGACCACTCACTTCAGCATTAATAGAAGAGGCCTTCATTTCTGACGTTAAGTCATCAACAAAATCTTGGATGTACTGCTCACGAACAATACGGCGCTCAGAAAGCTGCTTAGCAATTTGCTTGTAGGTATCTGGCTGTTGGTAACGGAAAGCGTAATCTTCCATTTCCCACTTTAACTGACCGATACCTAGACGGTTCGCTAGCGGCGCATAAATATTGGCACACTCTTTTGCTGCCGCTTCACGCACTTCTTCTGGCGCTTTTTTCACTTCAACTAGGTTGGCAATACGTTCCGCTAGTTTGATCACCACGCAGCGGAAATCATCGACCATCGCCAGTAGCATACGACGGACATTATCGACTTGGGCAGAGGCTGCACCGCCTTCCATTGTGACGTTCAATTGGCCAAGCGCGGCCATCTCTTCAACGCCATCAATCAGCTTGATAGTCTCTTTGCCAAAATCTTCTTCAAACTGTTCTCTGTCGTAAGCACCGCTTGTCACCAATGGGAACAACAGCGCCGCCACCAGCGTCGCTTTGTCCATTGAAAGCGTAATGAGGATTTCGATCATTTCGCGGCCACGCCATAGCAGCAGTGGTCCTTGATCGTTGCCTTCTAAAATAGCCTCGCCACGTAAGTAGACTTCTTTGAGACGTTTAGCCACTTTAGGTTCTTGTTCTAGACTAGCAATCCACTTATCTAGCTCAAACTGTTCGTCTTGGTTTAAATGTGCGCTTCTTACCGCAACCATTATTTTCGTCCTGTTATTCTTTTTATATTCGACCTGCTCCGCACTCGGGTTCCCATGTCCGAAGCAAGTTCGCTTAATCCTTTACAAATAGAGCCATTGATTCTAAATGACTGGTATGCGGAAACATATCGAGCATACCTAATTTTTGTAACTTGTAGCCTTGATTGAGCAAGCTTTGTGAGTCCCTTGCTAGGGTAGCAGGATTACATGACACATACACAACTCTGGATGCCCCCAACTGAGAAATGTGCTCGATGATGCCACTTGCTCCAGCTCGTGCTGGGTCAAGGAGAATTTTATCAAATTTTTCCTGAGCCCAAAGCTGACCAGAGAAATCTTGCTCTAAGTTGGCCTGATGAAAATTAGCATTACTGATGCCATTCACTTTGGCGTTATCTTTAGCTTTATCGACCATCACATCGACACCCTCGACGCCAATCACCTGCTTCACTTTCTTCGCCATTGTTAGACTAAAGTTACCTAGGCCACAAAACAGGTCAAGCACACAATCTTGCTCGTCAAGCTCTAACCAATCCAGCGCTTGTACCACCATTGATTGGTTCACCTTCTGATTGACCTGTATAAAGTTGTTTGGTTCAAAAGGAATCGTTACGCCAGCTTCGGTATAATTAGCAGACTCACCCACTACACGGTTAAGTTGATCACTTTCCGGCATTAGGTAGAGCGTTGCGCCATGCTCTTTAGCTAATGCCTCTAGGCTCAGTTGATCGCTCTCTTTTAACGCTTTCAAGTGGCGGAGAACAATCACATTAGTGTTGTCCCCTTTTACTAGCTCCACATGACCTAGGCTTTCTTGGTTAGAAAAGCCACTCAACAGTTGATGTAATGGAGCCAGCAAAGCATCAAGGTCGCTATTTAGCACTGGACAATGCGTCACTGTAACAATGTCTTTGCTCTGTTTTTTACGAAAGCCAAACTCTAACTGGCGAGTTTTCTTATTCAGCTTCAAGCTCACTCGCGCACGGCGGCGGTAGCCTTTAGCGTCACCAACGACTGGCACTTCTAACTCAATACGCTGACCAGCAAATTTACTCATTAGCTGACCAAGCGTTTGTTGTTTGTATTCTTGTTGAGACTCAATGGCTAAATGCTGCATATTACAGCCACCACACTCTTGATAATGCGGACAGAATGGCTCGATACGTTGCTCACTCGGCTTTTGAATCTTGATGAGATTTGCTCGGCCAAATTTACTTTTGCTTTCCGTTAACTGAGCCAGTACTTGCTCACCTGGCAGCGCGCCTTCAATGAAGATCGGCTTCTTATTTTGGTAAGCGATACCTGCACCATGGTGATCCAACTTCTCAATCGTCAAAGATTGATGCTTAGTATTAAGTTGAGTTTTCTTCTTCGGTTGGAAAAAACGCGCCATGCTATGTGCCTATTTTAATTGCTCGAATTACTGTTCAGGTTCCACCTTTTGTACCTGAATCATTGTCTGAGCCGACTGAGTTGATTATGCTTAGTATTTCGACGGCTTCTTTTATTTTGGAAGTTATTTTCCCATATCCACACCACGATGTTTAGACAATAATGACAAGATATGGCTTACGTGCCCGCGTTATTACACTTACCTTAGCGCCTACACTAATTATCGGACTGCTCCTGAGTGCATTTTTCTCGTTCAATCGCTATCACGATCTTGAAAAGCAGGTAATCAATTCAGGACTCAGTATCATTGAGCCGTTGGCCATTGCCAGCGAAGAAGGCCTTAAAAATAATAGCCGAGAATCGGTTCGCCGTATCATCAGTTATGCACATCGTAAGAACTCCAAGTTTGTTCGGAGTATTGCTGTCTTCGACTACAATCATGAGCTGTTCGTCACCTCGAACTTCCACCCGAATTTTGAGCTTTTAACTCTCCCGAGGGACGAGCCAATTCCTCTCTTGGTGAGCTCAGTGCTACAAGAAAATACACTGATCCTGCGTGCACCTGTCATCGCCGAGTCAGGACTGGTGGCCACCATCAAAGGCCAAGGCAACAATCCTGCCTTAGGTTATGTTGCTGTGGAGCTCGACCTCTCATCATTACGACTACAACAATACCAAGAGATTTTTTCCGCTTTCCTAGTGCTTCTGATTGGTTTGGGGCTATCAGCCGTATTTGCCCATCGCTTAATGCATGATGTGACGCGACCGATTTCTCACATGAAGAACATGGTTGACCGAATTCGCCGCGGTCACTTGGACGTGCGAATTGAAGGGAAAATGCATGGTGAGCTCGACTCACTGAAAAATGGTATCAACTCAATGGCGGTCTCTCTGTCGGAGTACCACGTTGAGATGCAACACAGTATCGACCAAGCCACTTCAGACTTACGTGAGACTCTTGAACAGCTAGAGATTCAAAACGTTGAGTTAGACATTGCTAAGAAACGCGCTCAAGAAGCGGCGCGTGTTAAGTCTGAATTCTTAGCTAACATGTCTCATGAATTACGTACGCCATTGAATGGTGTGATTGGTTTTACCCGTCAGATGCTTAAGACCACCCTGACCAACAGCCAAACTGATTACCTACAAACCATCGAAAATTCTGCCAATAACTTACTGAATATCATCAATGACATTCTCGACTTCTCTAAGCTAGAGGCAGGTAAGCTAGCGCTAGAAAACATTCCGTTTGATTTCCAAGCCTCTCTCGAAGAGGTGGTTAGCCTACAAGCCACCAGCGCCCACGAAAAAGGCCTTGAGCTAACGCTTAAGATAGATCCTAAGATCCCAGCAGGATTAGTGGGTGACCCACTGCGTATTCAGCAAGTTCTAACCAACTTGGTCGGTAACTCGATTAAATTTACCGAACGCGGCAATATCGATATCAGCGTTGAGCTGCGTTCGCAGAAAGAAGATTCGGTCGAGCTGCAGTTCATGGTTAGAGATACGGGTATTGGTATTTCCGAGCGCCAGCAATCTCAGCTATTCCAAGCATTCAGTCAGGCGGATGCGAGTATCTCACGTCGCTATGGCGGTACTGGTCTTGGCCTAGTTATCACCCAGAAACTTGTCAGCCAGATGGGCGGTGAGATCAGTCTAACCAGTCGTCTCCACCAAGGTTCAACCTTCTGGTTTACTCTGCGCTTATCTTCAACCGATATGCCAGTTAGCGACTTAATCGAGACCCAAGTCTTACAGCAACGCTCTCTACTTCTGGTAGAGCCAAACATGCAAGCGGCATCGGTGATTCAGCAAACCTTGGTACAGGAAGGCTTGATCGTTACCTATCGCTCATCTCTGCCTGATGAGTCTGAAAGTTACGACTATGTTCTTCTCAACCTATCACCGAATAGAGAAAACGACGTTGAAACTGTTCAGGTTTGGGTTGAGCATGCAATGAGATGCGCCTCTCATGTAGTCGTCGGCACGCCAAGTACTGCGTTAGCTCTCTCTGATCACTTGATTCAGAAATACCATATTCACTGTATTACGAAACCACTGTCGCGCAGAAAACTGCTGCAAACCCTTGCAGCAAACCAAGAGAGTGTACCGCTGCTAGAAAGTCCTTCGCAGAACAACGAAACTCTACCGTTGACAGTTATGGCCGTTGACGACAACCCGGCGAACTTAAAACTAATTAGCGCCCTGCTGCATGAAAGAGTGGATAGCGTCGTTACGTGTACCAATGGCCTTGATGCGGTCAAACAAGCTGAAGTGCAGCATTTCGATATCATCTTGATGGATATTCAGATGCCGCATATGGATGGTGTCACCGCTTGTAGTCAGATTAAACAAACAGAGCTAAACAGCGATACCCCTGTCATTGCAGTGACCGCCCATGCGATGAGTGGTGAACGTGATCGCCTATTGTCAGCAGGGATGGATGATTACCTCACTAAGCCAATTGAAGAACATGTGCTGCAACAAGTCTTGATGCACTGGAATCCGCATACAACTGAGCAAGATTTAGAGAAGCTGGACCTATCTGTGAGCTCTACTGTGATTGAGCATCATGAGGAAACGGCAGCTCAAGAGAATCACAGCAATATGATCATTGACTGGCAAGCGGCACTGAAACAATCGGCCAATAAGGAAGATCTCGCTCAAGATATGCTGCAAATGTTGGTTGACTACATTCCAGACGTCAGCGCTATTGTGGAAGGAGCGCTAGAAGATGATCATTTTGATACCGAGCAACTAATTCACCATGTGCATAAACTGCACGGTAGTAGCTCTTACTGCGGAGTCCCGAGACTGAAAAACGTCTGTGCCACGATTGAAAAAGAGCTGCGCTCTGGATCAAACATCGAAGATATCGAACCTGAGCTGTTCGAATTACAAGATGAAATGGAAAAAGTGGTGGCGAGTGCAAAGCCATACTTAGAAAAATAGACGCTATCGGAGCGTATCAGGCTGGTAAAAACGAAAACTGTTTTTACGAGATTGCTTAACCGCATACATCGCCTGATCCGCTCTGTGCACTAACTTTTCAATATCAAGCTGTGATGAATCTTCGATAGCAATACCAATACTGCACCCTACAGAGACCAACTCTTGATTGTACATCGATGGCTGGTTAGCCAATTCAATCGCTTGAGTGGCAACGTCTGCGAGCAGCGACTTATCTTGATGCTCTAACACTAAGTAGATGACAAACTCATCACCACCTATTCGTCCAACAACACCTGGCACGCTGCTATTTGAGAGTAAGTCAGAAAATCGATGAGCGATTTGCATCAGAATCGTATCTCCTGCAGCATGGCCGTGACTGTCGTTGACTTGCTTAAAACCATCTAAGTCCACTAACAACAATGCAATATATTTACTAGAGCCCATTGCTGCTTGAATATACTTTTCACACCCCAAACGGTTCTTTAATCCAGTCAAAACATCCTGCTGAGCCAGATTACGGTAATACTGCTCCCAGTGCTCAATCTGCGCTCTCAGCTCCCGTTCTCGGATAATCGCTTGCCGTGAGCTCTCAATAAATGAATTAACACTATGTACGACCACGCCCAATTCATTCTCTCGATTTTCTTTATCGATGGTGATCGTTTCAATCTTGCCTGGTGTAAGTGAGTAGAGTGTTCGAGACAACAGCGTTAAAGGGCGGCCGACAATTCGCTCAAAGACAATAATCAATGCAATAACGGTTAGCATAAACTGGATGACAACAACGAGCACCTGGTTAAGTACTTGCTTTAACGCCGATTGCTGCAGTGCCTGCTTATTATTGTGGATGTATAGGGTACCTATGGGATCACCATTGGTAGGCGAATTAAGAGAGTATTGATTGGCGGTTTCCCACAAGTTTTCTTCATCAATGAGTGTGAGATTTGAAGAAAATGATACGCCATCACTGCCTTGGATAAGTACAGCATCGATTTCTTGATGAAGTAACAATGCGCTAATGACTTCATCGGCAATTTCATCATTATTGACATAGAGTGCGATAGCAGCCGAACTGGAGAGAGAAAGCACAAGCTTGTGTTCGAGATCCTTATGTCTTTGCCCTTCTTTCTTGAGACCAACAGGGATCATCACGATCAACACTATGCTTAAATAACACAGCGCCAGAATGGATACGATCTTTAGCATCCTAGTCGATAATGATCTTAGTCTCGGTTTACTCATTAATTTCTAAAACCACCTTAATTCCAGAACCAACAGCAGGGCGCTCAGAGGTATAACCAATCGCCTGAGGATTGGCCAACAGCTTTTCAAAAACACTAAGATCAGACTCAACTTGCTCCGGTGCTTGCATACTGCCGGAAAATTTAAGTTTGGCCCAATAAGCATTCACTTGGCTCTCTCTCATCTGTGCCACGCTCTTGAAAAAACGCCGCCTAACTTCCCCTTTTCGGTCTATGACTTGGTTTATGTACAAACTATCTAAGACTTTGCTACGTCCCAAATAAATGTCCGCGATATCGTCAACCTCAAATACACTAATCTGGCTTTGCTCACTCACTACAACAAACAACCCAGCCGCTGAGTATGGCGTAAACAAAAGTAGTAGGAGGCTTAAATACTTTTTCATATCGCCTCCTAGAATATAAAGTTTAGATTGATGGTATAAACTTGCGCATCCCTACCGCTACCTAACACAGAAGGATCCGATGCCCACAAGCCGTAACCAAACTCATTAATATCGATGTAGTCAACCTGAGCTTTCAAAGCTAACTGAGGTAACAGGTCCCAACGAACACCGAGTGAATAGGTACTTTGATCAATACGTACCGAATTAATCCCTACCTCGGCCCCTGTCTGAAGTAAGGAAAATGATGGATTAACTGCGCCCCAATCTAAGCTGCTCGAATAAGGGGAATATCTTGGGCTGAATTGCCCATACATGACATAAGGCGTGATGTTATCAAGGCTGTAACCGACTAGAGCATAGCCACCACTGCCTTGAGGAATGGAAGATTTGTTGGCATCAATGTGAAACAGCTCTGTTTGTAGCGTCCAAAGGCCATCAAAATACAACATCGCCAGATGGTAATAATCAACGGTTTCATCATCTAACGTCATCGCTTCATACGCTTGTGCGGCTTCTTCACTAACACCAGGAATACCGAGCATAGAAACCTGTTGTAATTGACTTTGAAGAGTTTGAATTGATGCTCCTTGCTTAATCGATAAAGAGCCAACGTTGGCGTAGGAAGCTTGCCACTTCCAGTTGTCTTGCATCACTTCAAAAGAGGCACTCAATACCTCTTGAAGCTCAGCGGTATAGTCATCATTGGTTTGTGGGATTTCTCCACGTTGATTGTTACTCCCATACTCAAGTTTCAGTGACCAGTTAAATTCTGGGTTATTAGATAAGTAACTCACCCCAACACCGTCGAGTGAATTAAATACAATGCCACCATAAAGCTCTTGAGAAGGCCGCACCCACAAGTAGCCATAATCTATATATCGACTATCCGCCGCCGCATAAGCGCTTACACCGACCCTGCCTACTCGGAAGTTCCAATGCTCGTTTGGCACATAGCGAATAAATGCCAACTCTGTTAGCTCATCGAGGTCATGTTTAGTGCTGTTGTCGAGTAATAGCTGAGTGGTAAATGACCATTGATGATTAAACCTGCCGTCTAGCTGAAGGCCAAAATTTGAATCGGTTAGCCATGAACCATTGTCATCAATGTCTACAGTCTGAGTAATGTCACGTCGATAGGCTAATTGGTCCTCATCTTCATACGTATAACCCAATGTGCCAAAGCCCGAAACGGACCAATCCACTGCCACCACTTGACAGCAAAATAATAGCAAACTTACAGACAGAGCCGCCCTTACCGCTATCGGTGGTTTTATTTCCATATTGAGTAATCCTTAGCAAAAGAGCTACAAGCACTAAAGAGGTGTTTTGGCGATACTACTTTTTCTAGCCCTTATAAATTATTGACCAAAAAAACGAACTAAGGAGGGAATATGCTGAAAATAAAAAAGCGACCTAAGGTCGCTTTGATTAAATTGGTTAGTTTTCGAGTATGACCGTAGCCATTGCGTAGTGCCGTTCGTCGGAAATGGAGAGGTGAATATTCGTCACTTCTCTCTGTTCGGCAATCTCAAGTGCTTTGTTAGACAAACTCAACTTAGGTGCGCCAAGCTCATCATTTACAATGGTAAAATCATGGAAGGTAACACCAAGCGCAATGCCAGTGCCTAAAGCTTTAGAAGCCGCCTCTTTCGCGGCGAAGCGTTTAGCTAGAAAACGTCCTTGCTGCTTCAAACCGGAAAAGATATCAAATTCAACCTCTGTCAAAATACGCTTTGCAAATGCTTCACCAGATCGAGCGAGTGCCTTTTCGACTCGCTCAATCTCAGCTATGTCTGTACCTAAACCGACAATCGCCATAACGCTTACTTGCGCGCTTCAACCATAATAGCTTTCATGTCAGCAACTGCTTTATGTAAGCCGTCAAACACTGCACGCCCCATGATCGAATGGCCAATGTTTAACTCAAAGATTTCTGGAATTGCCGCAATTGGCGCAACATTGTGGTAAGTCAGACCGTGACCCGCGTTAACCGTAATGCCAAGGTCCGCAGCGTAACTTGCGCCAGCGGCGATCTTTTTCAGCTCATCTTGCTGATCTTCTTCAGTTTCAGCATCGGCGTAATGACCAGTATGCAGCTCAATAAATGGTGCACCACATGCTTTAGCTGCATCAATTTGTTCACGGTCTGCATCAATGAATAGCGATACTTTAATACCCGCTTCCGTTAATGTTTTAGTTGCCGCTTTAACTTTTTCTAAGTGACCTGCAACATCAAGGCCGCCTTCTGTGGTCAGCTCTTCACGTTTTTCCGGAACCAAACACACATATTCAGGTTTAGTTTTAAGCGCAATCTCAACCATTTCATCGGTCACGGCCATTTCTAGGTTCATGCGCGTTTGTAGCGTTTCACGCAGAATACGTACATCACGATCAACAATATGACGACGGTCTTCACGCAGGTGAATTGTAATACCATCAGCCCCTGCTCGCTCTGCAATTTCTGCGGCATGGACAGGATCAGGATACTTAGTACCACGCGCGTTACGTAGCGTTGCAATGTGGTCGATATTTACACCTAGGTAGATTGAGCTCATTTTCCAATACTCCGTGCTCGGGGAATCATCGACATAAACAATTCCCTGCTTTTTAATGGTTTGCCGCCAAGATACGGCTTTAATGCTATACGTGTAAAGCGTTTTGCCGCTTTGAGTTGTTCTTTTGTGGTAAATCTACGTTCACTGATGGCAATCAGTTCATCGCCCCTAAAAGTTAAATTGTCATGACGCACTGACGCGATAAAGCCTTTCTGCTCCCGGTAACGGTAAGTCATTCCGGGATCAATCGATTCACCACTACCTGCGCAGTGGAGAAAGTCGACTCCGTATCCCATAGCCGATAGCAATGCTAATTCAAAACGCCTTAGCGCAGGCTCTGGATTATCAGCCTGAGCTAACTCTGTTAGCGCGTGCAAATAGTCATGAAACAAGGCTGGCATTGCCACTTCCGCCATCAAGACTCTGCCAATCAACTCATTAACGTACATACCTGAGTAGAGATTGATGCCCGTTAACGGTAGCCCTAAGCTAATGGGTTCTGCTTGGCGCAAGGTTTTCATCGAACCATTACCCGACCACTTGAGCAGTAACGGGGTAAAAGGCTGAAGTGCGCCTTTAAGATTCGAACGTTTACTGCGAGCACCTTTCGACATTAAGGTGACACGGCCATACTCCTCACTAAACACATCGAGAATTAAACTCGATTCGCTATAAGGGCGGCGGTGTAACACGAAACAGCGCTGTAAACCTTCAGAGGACATAGAATTTGCCAGACAAATATGAAACCAATATTAACGAGAGATGACTTACTCGTATCTTAAATAATTACTAAATAATCAGCACGATAAAAATAAGGAGCCATAGGGCTCCTTATTTCATCTTATTCGGAGCGAAGCACGAGCCTCGCAAACCTTATAGATCGTCGATGTAGCCAAGTGAGCGCAGTGCACGCTCATCGTCTGCCCAGCCCGATTTCACCTTAACCCAAGTTTCTAAGTAAACCTTACGGCCAAACAACTCTTCCATATCTAGGCGCGCTTCACGACCAATCGTTTTGATCTTTTCGCCGCCCTTACCAATGACCATTTTCTTCTGACCATTACGCTCAACAAGAATCAATGCATTGATGTGGAAACCATCGGTTTCTGGGTTGTAGTCGAAACGCTCGATCTCAACCGTTACTGAGTATGGCAGTTCTTCACCGGTGAAACGCATTAGCTTCTCACGTACGATCTCTGACGCCATAAAGCGCTGAGAACGGTCTGTCACATACTCTTCTGGGAAGTGGTGCGTCGCTTTAGGTAAGTGCTCACGTACATGCTTACGCAGCACATCGATGTTTTTACCATGCTTCGCAGAGATTGGCACAACATCAACGAATTCCATCTTCTTCGACATGTCCATCATGTGAAGCATGACTTCATTGCGATCTTGTACGTTATCAACTTTGTTGACACACAATACCACTGGGAAGTTCGATTTCTGCAGTTTAGTCAGAACCATCTCATCATCGGCAGTCCAGTGCGTACCATCCACTAGGAAAAACACAAGGTTCACGTCACTCAGTGATGAGTTTGCTGCACGGTTCATCAGGCGGTTAATCGCACGCTTTTCTTCGATGTGAAGACCAGGAGTATCGACATAAATCGCTTGGTAATCGCCTTCAGTATCCACACCCATAATGCGGTGACGAGTTGTTTGTGGCTTACGCGAAGTAATCGAAATCTTCTGACCTAAAATACGGTTTAGAAGGGTCGATTTACCTACGTTAGGGCGACCAACGATCGCGACAAAACCACAATGCTGATTTTCTGGTGAGGTAGCTTGCTCGCCACCTGATGAGAAAAACGCATCAATATCAAATTCGTTGTTATCCGTTGAATCAGTCATTGGTTAATTGCTCTAGTGCTAATTCAGCAGCCGCTTGTTCTGCCTTGCGGCGGCTGGTGCCTTTACCAATAACAGGCTGTCCAATACCTGCCACTTCGCACGAAACCGTAAACTCTTGGTTGTGTGCTTCACCTTTAATATTAGTCACTGTGTAAGCAGGTAGCGGCTTTCTTCTACCTTGAAGGAACTCTTGTAGGCGAGTCTTCGGATCTTTTTGCGATACACCCGGCTTGATTGCATCAAGGCGCGTCTTGTACCAGCTAAGAATAATGCCACGAACCACTTCAATGTCGCTGTCTAGATAGATAGCGCCAATGATGGCTTCCACAGCGTCGGCAAGAATTGAATCACGACGGAAGCCGCCACTTTTTAATTCACCTGGACCTAATTTTAAGTGATCTCCTAGTTCGAATTCACGACCTAGTTCAGCAAGCGTATTACCACGAACCAGTGTCGCGCGCATACGGCTCATGTCCCCTTCGTTAACCTTAGGGAAACGGTGATAAAGATCATCAGCAATGACAAAACTTAAAATTGAATCGCCCAGAAACTCAAGACGCTCGTTATGTTTTCCATTAGCGCTGCGGTGTGTCAGCGCTAAACTGATTAGCTCAGCATCATTAAATTGATAGCCGAGCTTCTTCTCTAGTTTTGGTGTAGGAGAATTCATGCTCTCTCGATATAGATTAATTAGTGAATACCACCGATGCGGTTAAAACGCACACCAGTTGGAATCCATGAAGGTAATACGCTATCTTCGCTACGCTCAAACTCGAAGCTAATCCAGATAGCCACAGCCTTACCTACAAGGTTTGCTTCCGGAACAAAGCCCCAGTAGCGACTGTCAGCGCTGTTGTCACGGTTATCGCCCATCACAAAGTACTGACCTTCTGGTACAACCCACTCATTCACGCCATTACGCGGTTGATACAATTCAACGCGATCACGACGCAGAGGGTTCACCAAGATTTGGTGTCCAGTTTCACTTAATTGCTCATCCAACTGAATCAGAGGGATGCCATTTTGGATAAACTGGCTTTCTTCTACATTCGATAGTTTCACTGGCTTACATACGTTTTCGCCAGGAGACTGAATGCAGATTTCTTTTTTGCTGTTGTAGCGAACCGTATCACCCGGTAGACCAACCACACGTTTGATGTAGTCGATGCTTGGCTGAGGTGGGTATTTAAATACCACGGTATCACCACGTTCAGGTTTACCTGTTTCAACCAACTGGGTACGCCACACTGGGTCTTTCAGACCGTAAGCGTACTTCTCTACCAAGATGAAGTCACCCACCAGCAGTGTTGGCATCATAGAGCCAGATGGAATTTGAAACGGTTCATAGATAAAAGAGCGCAATACGAGTACAGCCGCGATCACTGGGAAAATAGACACGCTATTTTCAATCCACCACGGTTGAGTCTTCACTTTTTCAAGAACAGCGGCATCTAAACCATTGGTTTGTGCTTCGACTTTCGCTTGGCGTTTCTTTGCAAAGACCAGCTTTTCTAGCACCCAGACAATACCCGTTACCAAAGTAACAATCACAAGGATGAGTGAAAATGTGTTCGCCATTGACTTCCCTTATCTCAAAAATACGAAAGTGAAAGAGCCGAAACCCTTTCACTTATTTTATTATCTAACGTCTTATGACAGACCAGAATCAGAGTAGTTCAACTCTAGTCTTTACCTACGTGCAGGATTGCAAGGAACGCTTCTTGAGGCAGCTCTACGTTACCGATCTGCTTCATACGTTTCTTACCTTCTTTCTGCTTCTTCAGTAGCTTCTTCTTACGACTCACGTCACCACCGTAACACTTCGCGATTACGTTCTTACGCAGCTGTTTCACTGTTGAACGCGCGATGATGTGGTTACCGATTGCTGCCTGAATAGCGATATCAAACATCTGACGAGGGATGAACTCTTTCATCTTCTCTACTAGCTGACGACCACGAGTTTGCGACTGATCTTTGTGAGTGATCATCGCTAGGGCATCAACCGTGTCACCGTTAAGAAGTACATCTACACGAACCATGTTCGACGCTTCAAAACGTTGGAAGTTGTAATCAAGCGATGCGTAACCACGTGACGTTGACTTCAAACGGTCAAAGAAATCGAGTACTACTTCCGCCATAGGAATATCGTAAGTCACTGCAACTTGGTTACCGTGGTAAACCATATCAACCTGAGTACCGCGTTTCTCAACACATAGCGTGATTACGTTACCTAGGTAATCAGATGGCACTAGGATATTACAGCGAGCAATTGGCTCACGGATTTCTTCAATATCATTCACCGCTGGTAACTTCGCCGGGCTATCTACGTATAGAGTGTTACCGTTAGTTTCTTCCACTTCGTAAACTACCGTTGGCGCAGTGGTGATAAGGTCTAGATCGTACTCACGCTCTAGACGCTCTTGGATGATCTCCATGTGAAGCATACCAAGGAAGCCACAACGGAAACCAAAACCAAGCGCTGCTGAGTTTTCTGGCTCATAAAATAGCGATGCGTCATTCAGGCTTAGTTTACCTAGTGCATCACGGAAGCTTTCGTAATCGTCAGAAGATACTGGGAATAGACCCGCATATACCTGAGGTTTTACTTTCTTAAAACCTGGTAGCGCTTTATCACTGCCGTTTTTAGCCAGTGTTAGCGTATCACCTACTGGTGCGCCTAGGATGTCTTTAATACCACAAACAACCCAACCTACTTCACCAGTACGCAGAACCTCAGTATCGACTTGCTTAGGTGTGAAGATACCAAGACGGTCTACACCCCAAACCTGACCTGTACTCATTACTTTGATCTTGTCGTTCTTCTTAAGAACACCGTTCTTAATTCGAACAAGAGAAACAACACCTAAGTAGTTGTCGAACCATGAGTCAATGATCAATGCTTGTAGCGGCGCTTCTGGATCACCTTCCGGTGCTGGAATCGCAGAAACAATGTTTTCTAGAACATCATCAACACCGATACCTGTCTTCGCACTACAACGAGTGGCTTCCATCGCATCAATACCAACGATTTCTTCAATTTCTTCTGATACACGCTCAGGATCTGCAGCAGGAAGGTCAATCTTGTTTAGGATTGGCACAACCTCTAGATCCATTTCAATCGCTGTGTAACAGTTAGCAAGAGTTTGAGCCTCTACACCTTGACCAGCATCAACTACCAACAGAGCACCTTCACACGCCGCTAGAGAACGAGAAACTTCATAAGCGAAGTCAACGTGCCCTGGGGTATCGATGAAGTTAAGTTGGTATGTTTCACCATCTTTTGCTGTGTAGTTAAGAGTCACACTCTGTGATTTGATTGTGATACCACGTTCACGCTCTAGATCCATGGAGTCTAAAACCTGTGCGGCCATTTCACGGTCGCTCAATCCACCACATACTTGGATTAAACGGTCTGATAGGGTCGACTTACCATGGTCGATGTGGGCGATAATCGAAAAGTTACGAATGTGCTTCATGATTTGGTGTGACTAAACTCTTATAAATAGGGACAAGAAAGCCGTTAGTTCGCTCTGGTTTATGACATTGAGCGACGGCATTTCAATCAAGTTGGCAGATTCTACCCAATTTCTAGCCGCTTCGCACTAGCTAATTGGTTCGCCTAATATCCTTAATAATATGACTTGCTGAGAAGATTGCTGCTCTAATCGCGCAGATAATCTCTTGGCGAGATAAATACCGGCAGCCGTAGCAAGGACAGAAGAGAGAATCACGATGCCTTCTCCTGCAGCCAAAAGGGGAGCAATCCACCATTGCGCAATGAAAGCGCCAAGGATCATGGCAAAGAGTGGGACAAGATACACAACCGCCGCAGATTGCAATATGCTCTTTTCTGGAAGACCAATTTCGACCACCTGACCCGGCTTAACTGACTTGTCAGTGGTTAAATGCCAACTGAGAGATTTATTCCCTACCGCTTTGGAGACGATGCCGGTTCCACAACTTTTGTGCGAAGAACAACTGCTGCAACTGGTTTGCTGTTCACACGCTAACTCAACGTCAAACCCCTTTGATAGAGGTTTAACGTGAGCCACCGTTGCCAGTGCGGTCATCATTGTGAATCACTCACAGGATTGGCGAATTTGACTGATTGAGCAATACGTTTCGCTGTCGCAGGAGGAACATCACCAATCACTGAGATTTCATGCTCACCGCGAACAAAACTGTGCAGCGTACGACGGCCTTGGCGAACCAACTGGCCTTTTAGCGACAAGTTATCACTTTGAGAAATGTAGACCGAGAAGCTAAACAAGCCATCACTGTACATCTGGCTTTCAACCATACGCTCAGTGTCATTCATGCGGTAGCGGTTAAGCTCCTTCGGTTCAAAACCATTTGGCACCCATGCAACTGTCCAGTGTGCATTATCAACTTGCCCTTTTGGCAGTGACAGCACTTCTGGCAACTTCACTTGGTTTAAACCACTAAGCACTTGCTCAATTTTCTCATTTACATTGTATGAGATAGTGCGATATTGCTCTAACACCTCACCATCGCGATCCACTAAGTCTGCACGCAAAGGTAACTTGCTGCCTTCATCGACCCATAAAACGTACGAATAACGCTGGCCATCTTTTGGCACGACTCTTAGCACCTGACATGCCACGCCAGCTTCACGTGCACGTCCAACTTGAACGAAATCGTAGAAGTTTTTTAACTGGCTAACGTCTGAGTTTAACAATGGAATTGTTGGTGCAACCATGTTGCCCGACTCAATGGTGAAAGGTTCAACGCCAGGTTCAAGGTAGCTCACCTCATCACCACGACGAATAACCTCACGAACAGGGCCACTCAAATAGATAAGGTGTGCAAGCTGCTTATCTTCAGATACCGCATGTCGATACAGCAATGGTTCAATGCTGTTTTTCTTTATCAGTATGTAAGACAGTTCATAGTTAAGATGCTGACTTGCCTCGTTCATTTGATACAACAAAGCCTCTGCAGAGTTATCTTCTGCAAAGGCTAATGGTGTGTTCAAACTGAACAGTGTCAGCGCACTGATCAGAAATTTCTTCATTCAACTACCGTTTCAGGATTATCACTACTTTCAATAGTATTCTCACTATTTAAGCGTAGTTGTAATTCGTAGTCTCGTAGCATCGCATTTATGCGACGACGTTGTTCTTGTACGTTCACTTCGCTAGAACTTTGCTGTTCAACCGAAGAACGCGTCAGACTAACAGGCTCTGCGCTACCAGCGAATGGGATCGTTTGAAGAACAGGCAATGTTTCTGCCGCAGGTGAACTAGGATCGCTGCCACCATATTGCTGCACACCTAAGATCACCGCCAATGAGACACACGCCGCCATCGCGACTTGGCCAAATTGGTTCAACCAAGCAGGTAATTGCTTACGCGCTTGTGACGGTGTCGGCTGTGATTCAACACGACGATGTTGTTCTAACTGAGTTATTGTGGAGTGCGCAGGCTCATCATCGAGCGCTAACGCCACGCTTTCAGCAATATTCCACTCCGGTTTCTCCGGAGCCTCACCACGCATTACATCACCAATTAAATGGTAGTTTTGCCATGATTGTAGGCTTTCTTGGTCTTGCTCTAATTCAGTAATCAGAGCCTTATCAACCAACTCTCCATCCATGAGTGCTGAAAGTTTCTCTTTGTCAGCCATTATTTTCACCATTAATGTTACTGGTCTAGCGTTGCAAAAGGGGTTGAATCTTTTTCTCAACCGCTTCACGAGCACGGAAGATACGCGAGCGCACCGTTCCTACAGGGCAATCCATAACCGCTGCTATTTCCTCGTAGCTTAAGCCATCAAGCTCACGCAACGTCATTGCGGTTTTTAAATCATCAGGCAGTGCTTCAATCGCACTGAAAACGACACGTTTCAATTCATTGGACAACGTTAAGTTCTCAGGGTTCGATATTTCTTTTAACGCACTACCCGTTTCGTAATATTCAGCATCTTCAGTATCCACATCTTGAGCGGGCGGCCTGCGCCCTTGAGCTACAAGGTGGTTTTTTGCAGTATTAACGGCAATCCGATATAACCAAGTATAGAAGGCACTTTCACCACGAAAGCTTGGTATCGCACGGTACGCCTTAATAAATGCTTCTTGCGCTACATCGGGAACATCGCCAGGATTATTCACATAGCGAGAAATAAGGTTGCAGACTTTGTTTTGGTACTTTGTCACCAACAAGTTGAATGCTTGCTTATCCCCATTCTGAACTCGCTCAATTAATACTTGATCGGTCAGCTGCTCGTTCATTCGAGCGGGTACTCCTATTGTTATTAGCCCGGTCTTATCAGACATGAGCATTAATTATGCAAAATGTAGTATTGACACCACTGCTTACTTGAGCACTATTGTGACCTAGTAAATAAATATAAGTTCAAAAATTCTTCAAACAAATTTTACACAGTGATGCATTGTGCTACCTCTGATCCCGATTGTGGGGATCAGAGCCAAGAAAAGCAATGCTCTTTACAGAAGAATTGCACTCAATGCAAAGCCATTCGCGCAGTGTTACTATAGCGAATTGACTCTCGCATTTTCAGAGTCGCATTGGCAAATCTATGACAGGTTTATGAGCGGGATCGCTCAGTGACCACGGCGCTAGTTTTTAAGCGAAAGGCGTCAGTGGTACAAATTAACTCGGGAATTTAAAAGTTTTATGAACGCAAACCGTGAACATCAGTGTGATGTGTTAGTGGTAGGTAGTGGCGCAGCAGGTCTATCGTTAGCGTTACGTGTCGCAGAACATGGCAAAGTTATCGTACTCAGCAAGGGGCCACGTAGTGAAGGAGCAACCTACTACGCGCAAGGTGGTATTGCTGCAGTATTTGATGAGTCAGACAGTATCGAGTCTCACGTTGAAGATACGCTGATTGCCGGTGCGGGTCTGTGTGAACAAGATACGGTCGAATTTATCGCTAAGAATGCCAAAGAGTGTGTTCAGTGGTTAATCGATGGCGGTGTCCCTTTTGATCGTGAAGAGAATGATAGCGATGAAGCGCCTCGCTACCACCTTACGCGTGAAGGTGGTCATAGCCACCGCCGAATTCTTCACGCCGCAGATGCCACTGGCATGGCGATGCAGACCTCTTTGCAAGACAATGTTCACAACCACCCAAATATCACAGTCTTGGAACGCCATAACGCTCTCGACCTGATTACCGAAGATAAAGTCGGCGGTGACAGCAACAAGATTATCGGTGCCTATATTTGGAACCGTAACCAAGAACACGTTGAAACGGTGCGTACCAAATTTGTTGTGTTGGCCACTGGCGGCGCTTCCAAAGTGTATCAATACACCTCTAACCCGGATGTTTCTTCTGGTGATGGTATTGCCATGGCATGGCGCGCAGGCTGTCGTGTTGCTAACTTAGAGTTCAACCAATTCCACCCTACTTGTCTCTACCACCCTGAGGCCCGAAACTTCCTACTAACGGAAGCACTGCGTGGTGAAGGGGCGTATCTACGTCGTCCTGATGGTACGCGCTTTATGCCCGACTTTGATGAGCGTGAAGAGCTCGCGCCTCGTGATGTCGTTGCCCGCGCGATCGACTTTGAGATGAAGCGTCTCGGTGCAGATTGCATGTACTTAGATATCAGCCATAGACCTGCTGATTTTATCGAAAAGCATTTCCCAACCATCAATACTCGTCTGCTCGACCTTGGTATTGATATGACCAAAGAACCGATTCCGGTCGTCCCAGCGGCGCACTACACCTGTGGTGGCGTGATGGTGGATAAAACAGGTCAAACCGATTTATCACAGCTGTATGCGATTGGTGAAGTGAGTTATACCGGATTACACGGCGCTAACCGCATGGCATCAAACTCACTGCTTGAATGTGTGGTTTACGCCTGGGCAGCGGCCAATGACATCATAGCCAACCTTGAAAACGCCTCGTTACCGCCAGCTCTTCCTGCTTGGGATGAGAGCCAAGTGAGTTGCTCAGACGAAGAAGTCGTTATTCAGCACAACTGGCATGAACTTCGTCTATTTATGTGGGATTACATGGGCATTGTGCGTACCGATAAGCGATTAGAACGCGCACTGCGCCGTATTCAATTATTACAACAAGAAACCCACGAGTACTACAGTAACTTCAAGGTATCAAACAACCTATTAGAGCTGCGTAACTTACTTCAAGTTGCTGAGCTGATGGTTCGCTGTGCAATGGAAAGAAAAGAGAGCCGTGGCCTGCACTACACGCTAGACTACCCTGAGCTAGCAAAAGAGAGTCGCCCGACGATTCTTGTTCCTGATAGCCGAGATTAATACTCAAGTCATGTGACCAAAAGGGAGCCTAGTGCTCCCTTTTTAGCATTACGATTAAGTCGCGATACTGTTTTTCGCTCAAGCTATCTCGCCACAATAATACGCGGCTGTTGTCATCATGAATAATCAATAGTGCTGCTGGAGAGAGTGTGAACACAACACGCTTAATGGGGATTAACGAACGATCTAGTTGGTACTCTTGCGCCGACAAAAAGGTCACATCACCAAGTAAGGCTGAAGCAAAGAAGCCAGATTTGATCGTCACGGTCATGAGCAGATAGATGCTCGGGAACACTGCAACAAGCGGTAAGTCAGATAGGAGGATAAATGAACTGGCCAATACCAGAATAAAGTAATTGGCCAGTAGAGACAGGTAAGAGCGAGTTAGGTGAAACCTAGCGCACTTTACTGAGGTTATGAGCGACAATCTTATCGACCATAGAAGCATGACCTAAGTTTTCACTGCGGCCATGACCCATTATCCAAGTAAACAAATCTGGATCATCGCACTCTAGCAGTGACACAAAGTCTTGTTGCTCATTTTCTTTAAGGCTTTCAAAACACTCTTCAAAAAACGGCATGATAACCACGTCGAGTTCTAGCATTCCACGACGACACGCCCATTTGATACGCGCTTTTTGTTCTGCGGTATACATTGTAATTCCTCACCTAATCGGTTGATTTGCGCCGAGTGTAACAAGCAAATTGCTTTGCAACTAGTACGCCAGTCACACTCCCGAGCAAGGTCAACATTTTCCCTCATTTTGGAGGATTTAATGACAGACTACGCTAAAGGTTGTTTATCAATAGGATTAGGCGATAACATACGTCTATTCAGATTCTATTAGGTAACGATCATGGATTGGCAAAAAGACTTTGCTCCTTTACAGCTAGCATCAACGGACTCCCTGCCAGAGCTGGCAATTGCACCTCTAACGACTTGGGGAGCAATCACACTTATTGGCGACGATAAGAAATCATACCTCCAAGGGCAAGTGACTTGTGATGTTGTGACTCTTGATGAGCAATCGTCAACGTTTGGCGCGCATTGTGATGCAAAGGGTAAGGTTTGGAGTGTATTTCGCTTATTCCACCATAATGGTGGCTACGCAATGTTCCAGCCAAAATCATTGATCGACAAAGAGCTTGCTGAACTTAAGAAGTACGCCATTTTCTCTAAAGTTGAGTTTGCCCATAGTGATGAAATCGCACTTGGTGTCATGGGTAGTAACGCCACCACTCTAGTTGACTCACTTTCAGAAGAATCAGGTGATGTTCGTCGTATAGACGGCGGTAGCGCGGTTAAGATTGATGAGCAGCGCTGGTTACTATTAATCACTGAAGCCTCTGCGCAACAGATTGTCGCGCAAAGTAATGCGAGCAAAGTCTCCGAAGATTTATGGACAATGCACGATATTCAATCTGGCACTCCATTGCTTAACGCAGAACAGCAAAGTGAGCACATTCCACAAGCGATCAATGTTCAAGCTGTAGGTGGCATTAGCTTTAAAAAAGGTTGTTATACCGGCCAGGAAACTGTCGCTCGCGCTAAGTATCGCGGCATGAATAAACGTGCCCTATTTATTGTCCAAGGTAACACTGACAACAATATTGATGACAATGCTGAGTTAGAACGTGCCGTGGGTGAAAACTGGCGCAGTGCGGGTAAGTTACTTGCGAGCTACCGCTATACGGATAATGCTGCACTAGCATTAGTGGTATTGCCGAACAACCTCGACGATGACGTCCAATTACGCTTAAAAGATCAACCTGAAAGCTCATGGACTATCGCTCAGCTACCATACTCGCTACAAGACGATGAGTAGTTCATTTTCCACCCATATCACTCAATACCTAGAGGCGCAGCAGGTGGCATTTCGCCTGCTTCCTCATCAGACGCCAGCGACAACGATTGAAGATGCTGCAGCTCAGCGCGGCATTCGTCCTGAGCAAATGGTCAAATGTATTGTGCTTAGAGATATGAGTAATCGCTATGCCATTGCTTGCGCGCCCGGTAATCAATCGGTTGATCCCAAAAAGGTGCGAGCATTGCTTAACTGGCGACGAATGACCTGTGTCTCCATGGAGCAAGTCGCCAGTTTGACTGGCTATCAAATAGGCACAGTGGTTCCGTTGCTGCTTCGCACTCCAATGGAGATCATTTTTGATCAACAAATCTTAAATGAGCCAGAAGTCACCATCAGTAGTGGCTCTAATATGGCAGGGGTTGCCTTAAACTGTGCTGACTTAATTGACTTATGCCAACCTAAGATCGCAGCGATCTGTCGCGATTAAACTATCAGGCTAGCCAGTTTGCGTTAGCCTCATCGGTAAAAATTACATAATGTTGCATTAAACATTGATCGTTTTCGCATCATATAAGATATTCAATTAAATTATTATTCAATTTAAAAGCATATATAGTCACAAGCCGTTTTTTGCAGTATTCTAATCTTGTTGGTTAAAGTTCAAGCAAAATACGTTCATTCTGTTTGGCACTCGCTTGAAAGTCGGTATGTAACTCTTAAGCGACGTGTAACCTTCTCCAACAAAAAAGTGAATCCACTGATTGTTTCAGGACATCCACTTTTTGTGTAATGCATCTGTGACTATTCGCCCGCGTAGCTATGCGGGCTTTTTTTTGAATAAATTTACCGAAAAATCACATCTAATAAAAAAGTTAAACTATTCTTTAAAGTAACTGTCACAAAGATAAGGCTTAATAGTGCTCGTTCTCCCCAACGAGTTCAATAACTAGAATATAAATGGGGTAACTATCACAATAAAATGGATATTTATCCGTAGATTTGTCTACGACAACACAAATATCCAAAGACTCAGTTTCTACTGCATATTCCACCACCATAATCACATAAATCTAGGTGGATAATTCGTATAATTTGCAGTGCTTGCTAAACATAAGGACAAATGTATGAGACTGTTTAAGCGCTATACACCAGGTATGATTGCTAAACACATTAGTCGGCTATTCAAGGGAAGAATTTACATCTATGGCGTAGGTAAATTTGAGTTCGATAATGGCAAACTGATTTTGCCAGAAAGAGCAGAAACACGTCACTTCAAAGCAGTTAAGGAAATCAACAAAGAAGTCATGAAACTCCGCTGCGCTTACGCATAAAGAATTAGAAAGGGTTGGCATTTGCCAACCCTTTTAGTCTCTGTGAATCAAGCTACTACGACTTAATCACCGCTCGCTGAGCAAGCTTGGGTAAGTTCCCCGTAAGCCCAAGTGCACGCTTCATGATTTCATCTTTAGCGCCTGGCAATTGCCCCACCAGCTTCATACCAATGCCGCGAATCAATTTCTTGGCAGGATTGCTCCCTTCAAACAAATCTTTAAAGCCTTGCATTGCTGCGATCATTTTCGCCGCCTCAGCTTTACGCCAACGTTCGTAACCTCTGAGATTACGCTTAGTACCGAAGTCCTCACCCTTTTGCCAAAGCTCGATCACTTCTTGCGCTAAACTTGCCGCATCCAGTAAACCCAAGTTAACACCTTGGCCTGCAAGTGGGTGAATAGTATGAGCAGCATCGCCAACCAAAGCGACACGTTCAGTCACAAAGTCACGGGCGTAACGCATTTTAAGTGGGAAGGCAAAGCGATCTCCCTCAACTTCACACAGGCCTAAGCGATTATCAAACTCCGTCGTGAGCGCTTTATTAAACTCACGGTTTGACATCTCGACTAAGCGCTCAGCTCGGTTTGGTTCTGTTGACCACACAATCGAGCATAAATTGTCTTCACCTAAAGGTAAGAAGGCCAATGGACCTTGTGGTGTAAAGGTTTGACGAGCGATACGCTCATGCGCCTCTTTGGTACGAACATTAGCAACTATCGCACTATGGCCATAGTCCCAATGAGTTAACGGGATATCTTGCTGTTTTCTCACCCAAGAATTCGCGCCATCAGCACCCACGACTAATTTCGCCGTTAATGATTGGCCGTTATCAAGCGTCAACCAAGCTTCACTTTCACCCATTGCCATAGAGGCACAGCGCGCTGGCATAAATAGCGACACATTGGTTTGCTGTTTCACTTGGTCAAGCAGTGCCAATTGAATCACGCGGTTTTCAACAATATGACCGAGATCTGGTTGAGCGAGCTTCTGCGCTTCAAACTCTATGCGTGCGAAGCTGTCTTGCTCCCACACTTCCATGGCACGATAAGGGGCTGCTCTACGCTGCATAATCCCCTGCCACGCACCTAAATTGCGTAACACAGATTCACTTGAACGACTCAATGCAGAAACACGAACGTCTGGCAACGCGCTTAGCTCGCTGTCAGGCTCGTGACTTTCAATCACGGCAATACGTAAATCAGTATCTTTAAAGGCGGCCGCTAACGCTAAACCAACCATTCCACCGCCAACAATCGCGATATCTACACTTTGCATCATATGTTTGTTGTCCTTGTTGCTGGCTTATCGAGCCACCAAGCCTAAAGTTCTTTTTAGTAGTGGGGCTTTTAACGGGGCAAAGTTATCCATAGCGAACAGCCCCAGATTACGACCGACACGCATCGTAAAATAGTCATTAGAAAATATATGCACTAGAGATGATGTCAGTGAAATCGTCGCGTTGCGATCTTGTGCTCGCGCCTGCTTAAATTGTTTTAGAACGTTATATTCACCTGGGTCTTGTGGCTGCTGGGCAATAGATTCCGCTAACGTCGCCACATCTCGAATACCCAAGTTAAACCCTTGCCCTGCAATTGGGTGAAGCGTTTGTGCCGCATTGCCGACAATGGCAAATCGATGTGAGACATTTTGCTCACGGTAACGCAGCAATAGTGGGTAGCTGGCTCGCTGCCCGGTTTTGTCTAATCGACCTAGACGCCAGCCAAAGCTCTCTTGTAGCTTAGCCAAGAAAGCTTCATCACTATAATTCATCACTTTGGCTGCTTCATCTGGTCTCAGGCACCATACCAAAGACATACGGCCTTCAGACATTGGCAGCAGTGCTACGGGGCCAGACTCGGTAAAGCGCTCAAAGGCACGGCCATGATGCTCTTGTTGAGTAGTAATATTGGCAATCACGGCCACTTGGTCAAAATCATGCTCTGAAAGCGTTAATCCTACCTGCTGACAACAGGTAGAAATCGCGCCATCTGCCGCGACCAAAAGCTTACCTTCAATCTTTTGATTGTCGCTTAACGTCAGCTCTACTTTTTCTTGCTGTCGAACAACTTGCTCTACCGAGGCATGAATAAGCTCAATGTGTTCATCTTGCTCAATTTGATGATGGTAAATACGTCCTACATCAGCAAGCTCAACCACATAACCTAGCGCATCAACAGCAAGCTCTTCACAGGTTATATCTGTCATGCCTGCATGAGTAAGGTCAGAGACATGAATGTGTGTAATCGGCGTTGCGACACTCTCAATCTGCTGCCATAAGCCAAATTGCTTAAGAATATTCACCGTGCCATAAGAGAGCGCTATTGAGCGAGAATCAAACCCTGGGTGCGCTTGGTGATCAACCGGGAATGGCTCAATCACCGCAATAGAAAGCGGCTGTGATGAGAGCTTATTTATCGCCAGTGCTAAGGTCATTCCAGCCATTGCGCCACCAGCAATGACCACATCAAACTGCTTCATTAACCTGCCTACTTAGTGAATAGTTGGAGCGGCTTGCTGAGTTGGTCGTTGACCAAATTCCGAGTGAATCGTCAGTACGCACGCTTTAACATGCTCAATTACCTGTTCAAGCAGTTGTGCCTGCTCTTCTAGGTCGTCATCTTCATCAATGCCCAGCTTAGAGATTTCTTCAAGATCAGCTAGGGCTTCTTTGACATCCTTAGAGGCTTTTTTAAGTTCAGCATTCACTAGACCTAAACCGGAAATAAAGTGATTTACCCACTCTGCCAAACCATCAGCAATATCAAATAGCGACGCGCTCGCTTCTTCGTCAGGAAGTAGGATTTCAAGATCCATACCTGAACCTGTTAGCTCACTGATTGTTGCATCTAACGCCGCTTGCGCTAACTGTAAGGATTTAGTTGGCCACCCCATACCTTCACTGACATAGTCATAGACCATTGGCTGCCAGCTCTTATCTGTCAAGCTAAGACCGCCACTGAGCATTCCAGTCAATAGACCGTGTAATTCAGCTGGATTGACCGCTAAACCGGCTGACTGTAAATCGCTGGCAAATGTCAGATAATCTGGTAGTTGTTTGTCGCTCATTAGCATGACCCAATTGAAATAAATAAGCTCAATCGTATCACTTACCAAAGCAGCCGAAAACGAACGATTACTCAATTGTGGGCACCTTTTACTCAATTTGCCCAATTACTGTGTTATTGTGCGCTGATTTGCGCCTCGGGTTCTGGAAAAGCTTGAATCTTAATGGGCGTTTTTCTATAGTTTCTTCCTCGGTGATTGTTTGCTTTATCACCTTAGGCAACAGATATTAGAGTCGATATGAGTAATCAAGCGGTAGAAGTTGAAATCTTAGGTAAGTTAATGCGGGTAAACTGCCCAGCTGGACAAGAAGAGTCCCTAATTAACGCAGCCCAACGTCTAGAAAGCCGCCTGACTGAAATGGCAGAAAAGACTAAGATTACTAATGAAGTCCAATTACTGACCTTTGTTGCCTTAAACTTTAGTCATGAGCTTGAAACTCGTGATAGCGATTCAAAGCAAGAACAAAATGCACTGTTTGAGCGCATGGAACAGCTCTCAGCTTCTTTAGACAGCGCAATGAGTAAAGTGAAGCCAGGACAGCAATAGCCTTTACAGTACCAACAAGAATTTACCCTGGAGTGTGCGTTAGGGGATTACGTCCCTGAGCCGATAAGCAATACTAAAGGGTTAGTACTTGGTTGCTATTGAGCAAGCTCGGCATGCACCGAGAAGCCTACGGTAACCATTGCTGATCCGCCCTGAACCAGCTGGTTCATGGGTCAAACATCTCCGACGACACTCTGGGGTATCCTCCTTTGAATACCCATAACCTTGGGTAACATCATGGCACTCTCTCGACAAGACTTTCGTCAATCCATTCGTCATCGACGTAATCAGTTAAGCGATAGCTTCCAGCAGCAAGCGGGCTTAGACCTTTGCCAGCAATTTTTCTTTCTTCCTGAGATCAAATCTGCACAACACATTGCTTTGTACTTGTCGGCAGACGGTGAAGTCGACACCATGCCACTGATTAAAAAACTGTGGCAAAGTGGCAAACAAGTTTATCTACCGGTAATCCATCCTTTCTCGAAAGGGCACTTACTGTTTCTTCACTACACGCCTGACTCTCCAATGGTGTTCAACAAGTACCAAATCGCGGAGCCAAAACTCGACCAAACCCAGATCATTCCAGCCCAATCACTCGATATAATCTGTACGCCTCTGGTTGGTTTTGATTCAACGGGCCATCGATTAGGCATGGGCGGCGGCTATTACGATCGTACCTTAGCGCCTTGGTTTAATACTGGCCATGGGCCTAAGCCAATCGGTCTTGCTCACGATTGTCAGCATGTTGATGCATTACCAATTGAATCATGGGATGTACCACTGCCTAAAATTGTGACTCCAACCAAGGTTTGGCAATGGTAACTTTCTTCGCTCACTCATCGCTTCAAGTATGATACGGATAAGGCTATAATCGCCGCGCAAACGTTAATACAACCTCTTTTAGGAGATGAGCATGACTCAAGATGAAATGAAGAAAGAAGCTGGCTGGGCTGCACTTAAGTATGTCGAAAAGGGCAGTATTGTTGGTGTAGGCACAGGTTCTACAGTGAATCACTTCATCGATGCATTAGGCACTATGAAAGAGGAAATCAAAGGTGCGGTATCAAGTTCAGTGGCTTCAACAGAGCGACTAAAAGAGCTAGAAATCGAAGTCTTTGATTGTAACGAAGTTGCGGGTCTAGATATCTACGTTGATGGCGCTGACGAAATCAACGCTGACCGTGAGATGATTAAAGGTGGCGGCGCAGCACTAACACGTGAAAAGATTGTTGCGGCAATCTCTGACAAGTTTATCTGTATCGTTGACAACACTAAGGCCGTTGACGTACTTGGTGAATTCCCACTACCTGTTGAAGTCATTCCAATGGCGCGTTCTTATGTTGCACGCGAACTGGTAAAACTGGGTGGTGATCCTGCATACCGTGAAGGCGTAACAACGGATAACGGCAACGTCATCTTAGATGTTTACGGCCTAAAAATTACTAACCCTAAAGATCTAGAAGACAAAATTAACGCACTACCAGGTGTCGTAACGGTTGGTCTATTTGCCCACCGCGGTGCAGACGTCGTGATCACAGGCACGCCAGAAGGCGCAAAAATCGAAGAGTAACAATTAACGCGATAGAGTCGCGAATCTTGTTATTTCATTACAGACGGCACCTATTGGTGCCGTTTTGCTGTTTATTCCTTTATTAATTATTCCTTATTCCGTAATTTTCTTACCCAAACTGTATTTTTTTTGTTAACTTAGTGAACAGAAGACGCACAAGGAAAACGTTTGCGTCACCTTGTGAGGTAACAAAACGTTTGCTTTTATTACATTACATACTTTGTGCGCCAGTTAAGCCCCAATTTCCCCACTTTAAGGACGAAGATAATGGCCAAAGTTTCACTGGAAAAAGACAAAATTAAGATCCTCCTGCTAGAAGGTCTTCACCCATCTTCTGTAGAAGTACTTCAAGCGGCTGGTTACACCAACATTGAATATCACAAAGGCTCACTACCAGAAGAAGAGCTACTGGAAGCGGTGAAGGATGTTCACTTCATTGGTATTCGATCACGTACAAACCTTTCCAAGGAAGTGATCAGCGCGGCTGAAAAACTGGTTGCGATTGGCTGTTTCTGTATTGGTACTAACCAAGTAGATCTTAATGCTGCAGCTGCTCGCGGTATTCCAGTGTTTAACGCACCATTCTCAAATACTCGTAGTGTTGCAGAATTAGTCCTTGGTCAACTTCTTCTACTTCTACGTGGTATTCCAGAAAAAAATGCTCTGGCACATCGCGGTATTTGGAAAAAGAGCGCCGATAACTCTTACGAAGCTCGTGGTAAACGCTTAGGTATTATCGGTTACGGCCATATCGGTACTCAGCTAGGTATTATTGCTGAAAACCTAGGTATGCGCGTTTATTTCTACGATATTGAGAACAAGCTATCACTGGGTAATGCAACGCAAATTCACACCATGAGCGAACTGCTTAATAAGTGTGATGTGATTACGCTGCACGTACCAGAAACACCAGAAACGAAAAGCATGATGGGCGCTGAAGAGTTCGCTCGCATGAAGCCAGGTTCTATCTTTATCAACGCCGCTCGCGGTACTGTGGTTGATATTGAAGCGCTGTGCCATAGCCTTGAAGCAGGCCACATTGCTGGCGCAGCTATCGACGTGTTCCCAACAGAGCCAAAGACCAACGCTGACCCATTTGAGTCTCCGCTTAAGAAGTTTGATAATGTTATCTTGACACCGCACGTAGGTGGTTCAACGCAAGAAGCGCAAGAAAATATTGGTGTAGAGGTTGCTGGTAAACTGGCTAAATACTCAGACAATGGCTCTACGCTATCAAGCGTTAACTTCCCAGAAGTATCACTGCCGGAGCACCGTGACTGTTCGCGCCTACTGCACATTCACCAAAACCGCCCAGGCATCCTGACGCAAATCAACACCATCTTTGCTGAAGAAGGGATTAACATTGCCGGTCAGTACCTGCAAACAGCAGCCGACTTTGGTTATGTGGTAATTGATGTTGAGACCGAGCGCTCAGAAGAAGCCCTCGCTAAACTGAAGAGCATCGAAGGTACTATTCGCGCTCGTATCCTGCACTAATCACTAGTTGCAAGGCACAAAAAAACCACCGAATTATCGGTGGTTTTTTATATTTCTTATTCTCTAAGGCTTAAGAGAGCGCTCACCACGAGCAATGCCAACAACACCGCTTCGCGCAACTTCCAAAACTTCAGTGACCTCTGAAAGTGCTTGGATGAAAGCATCGAGCTTTTCACTGGTTCCAGCCATCTGCACTGTGTACTGAGAAGCAGTGACGTCAACAATCTGACCGCGGAAGATATCTGCAGTACGCTTCACTTCGGCACGAGAGAAACCACTCGCCTTCACCTTAACCATCATCAGTTCGCGCTCAATATGATCAAGCTCTGACACTTCTTGAACCTTCAACACATCAATCAACTTATTCAGTTGTTTTTGAATTTGTTCCAGTTCCATATCATCTGAAATGGTAGTGATATTCAGGCGCGATAACGTTTCATCGTCTGTCGGAGATACTGTCAAAGACTCAATGTTATAAGCACGCTGAGAAAACAGACCAACAACACGAGACAAAGCACCCGGCTGGTTTTCCATTAGTAGTGAAATAATGTGTCTCATATTAAGTTCTCTCCGTCTTGCTTAGCCACATATTGTCCATACCTTCGCCTTTAATTTGCATTGGGTATACGTGTTCAGTTTCGTCTACATTGATGTCGACAAACACCAGACGATCTTTCATGTCTAGTGCCTGTTTCAAACCAGCCTCAAGCTGATCAGGTGACTCAATACGAATACCGACATGCCCATACGCTTCAGCGATGGCAGCAAAATCCGGAACAGAACTCATGTATGAGTTAGAGTGACGGCCTTGGTAAATAATGTCTTGCCACTGCTTTACCATGCCTAAGAAACGGTTATTTAAGTTGATGATTTTAACAGGGATATCATATTGCATCGCCGTTGATAGCTCCTGAATATTCATCTGGATACTACCGTCACCAGTGACAACCACCACTTCTTCATCTGGCTTAGCAAACTTAACGCCCATGCCAGCTGGAAGACCAAAGCCCATCGTGCCTAGACCACCAGAGTTAATCCAGCGACGCGGCTTGTTGAATGGATAATATAAAGCGGCAAACATCTGGTGCTGACCAACATCGGAGGCAACGTAAGCATCGCCACCAGTCAATTTATGCAGTGTCTCAATCACTTGCTGAGGCTTAATACGCTCAGGAGACGTTTCGTAAGATAAACAGTTACGATCACGCCATACTTGGATCTCATCCCACCAGCGATTTAGCGCCTCTTGATCATTGGTACTGCCTTGTTCTTCAAGCAGGCTCACCATCGCCTTAAGTACTTTTTCAGCAGAGCCTACAATCGGTACATCCGCTTTAACGTTCTTCGAGATCGACGACGGGTCGATATCGATATGCATCACTTTCGCGTTTGGACAGTACTTCTCTAGGTTGTTTGTGGTTCGATCATCAAAACGAACCCCAACACCAAAAATAAGATCAGCATTATGCATCGCCATATTGGCTTCATACACACCGTGCATACCCAGCATACCTAGAGCATTTTTGTGCGTACCTGGGAAAGCACCAAGACCCATTAAGGTACTCACAACCGGCAGGTTTAGCGCTTCAGCTAACTCTGTTAAATGCTTTTCAGCTTCAGAGATAACGGCACCACCACCGACATAAAGAACCGGCTTCTTGGCTTCTAAAAGTGTTTTCAAACCTTTTTTGATTTGCCCTTTATGGCCAGTCGTCGTTGGCTTATAAGAACGCATCGAGATCGATTCAGGGTACTCATACGGCAGTTTGATTTGCGGGTTCATAACATCTTTTGGCAAATCGATAAGCACAGGGCCAGGTCGCCCTGTTGTTGCGATATAGAAGGCTTTCTTAACCGTTTCGGCAATATCTTCCGCTTTCTTCACTAGGAAGCTGTGTTTCACTACTGGGCGCGATACACCCACAATGTCACACTCTTGGAAGGCATCGTTACCAATCATATTGTTTGGTACGTTACCTGAAATAACGATCATTGGAATTGAGTCCATATACGCTGTTGCAATACCCGTAATGGTATTGGTCGCGCCAGGACCAGAACAGACAAGTACAACCCCCGGATTACCGGTCGCACGCGCATAGCCATCAGCCATATGCGTTGCTGCTTGCTCGTGACGAACAAGAACGTGTTTAATTTGGTCTGTTTTTGCATGAAGTGCATCATAGATATCGAGAACGGAGCCACCTGGGTAGCCAAAGATCTGTTCAACGCCTTCTTCGATCAGAGATTGAACGACCATCTCTGCACCGGACAACATTGCTGCCATACTTTTCTCCTTAACCAATTCTCCAAAGCGTAAGGTCAACACTCTGGGATGGTTTTACATAGTCTAGGTCTTATTCGTAGCCTAAATCGAAATACTTCCACTTTTTCGGCTATGTCTTGTCTGCAGTTAAAATCAAACAAGTTCACGCAACAAATGTAACGTTTTATTAGCAACGGGTCTAATGCGACTCCTATCGCAATTTAAACGATATGCTATTTTTCAACACTAAATCACAAAAACAGTCTACCCAAACCGAAGAGATTAGATTTTTGCACCAATAAAACCTCTAAATACGTTGAATAATATCCAAGAAAAGTAACTTTACGTGATTCTAGACAATCATTTTATTAAATCTAAAGTGGCAAAAAAAATCCCCCAAAGCACGTTGAGTGCTTTGGGGGATTATTGAACAAGTCAGAAATTAACTTAGCGAAAAACTACTTTTTGTCTGGCTTATCACTATACATTTCTTCGATTTCGTCCTGATATTTGTCGTTAATGACTTTACGACGAAGTTTCTGTGTTGGTGTTAATTCACCATCATCCATTGAGAACGCTTTTGGTAGCAGCTTGAACTTTTTCACCTGTTCAAACTTCGCCAGCTCTTTCTGTAGATCATTGACGCGCTTCTCTAGCATCTCAACAATCTGGTGATGCTTAACCAGCTCTACACGGTCGTGGTACTTGATATTGAGCTCTTTCGCATACTCTTCAAGTGAATCGTAGCAAGGCACAATCAAGGCAGAAACGAACTTACGAGTATCAGCAATCACAGCGATTTGTTCGATAAAATGATCTTTACCAATCGCACCTTCGATCATCTGTGGAGCAATGTATTTACCACCAGAGGTTTTCATCAACTCTTTGATACGATCAGTAATGAACAAGTTGCCGTTCTCATCGATATGTCCAGCATCACCGGTTTTTAAGAAGCCATGCTCATCGAAAGTTTTCGCTGTCTCTTCTGGCATCTTGTAGTAGCCACGCATAACCATCGGCCCGCGTACTAAAATCTCATTGTTCTCGCCAATTTTAACTTGCGCACCTGGCATCGACATACCAATCGAATCAGGGTTAAAACATTTGTCATCCCAGCAAGAAACGGTTGCTGTCGTCTCTGTCATACCATAGCCCAACTTAACGTTGATACCTATCGCATGGAAGAAGCGGCCAATCGTCTCATCAAGCTTGGCACCACCGCATGGCATAAAGTTGATTTGACCACCAAGCAGTGCACGTAGCTTCGATAGTACCAACTTATCAGCAAGAGCATGTGACTTCTTCAGCATCACAGATGGCTTGCGGCCCTCTTGGTGACAAACCGCCATTTTCGCGCCCATGTTCACCGCCCAAGTAAATAGAACCTTGCGAATGAATGGTGCTTTGGCGACCTTTTCGTGGATAGCTGAAAATATTTTTTCGTAGAAACGCGGAACCGCACACATCACTGTTGGGCGAACTTCACTTAAGGCATCACGAACTTGCATGGTATCTTGTAGGTAGCAGTTAGTCGCACCTTTGTAGAGCACATAAAACGTCCATGCGCGCTCAAAAACGTGTGATAACGGCAAGAAACACAATGACACATCAGACTCAGATAGGCTTAAACGTTGGTCGTGGCCTTCAAGTTGAGCGGCGATATTTGCGTAATCAAGCATTACCCCTTTCGGCTGACCCGTAGTACCTGAGGTATAGATAAGTGTCAGTAGATCATCGAAGTTAGCTTGAGTTAGACGCTCATCTAGCTCGGCTTGCTGCTCTGCTTGAGTGTTGGCAATAAACTGCTGCCAACCAATCGCATGTTCAAAGCCACCTAGCTCAATGTCATCCGACATCGCAACAATCAGCTCTAACTGCTCACATTGCTCAAAGATAGAAACAGCAGCATCAAATTGTGGCTGCTCACCAACAAACAGAATGCGTACATCCGCATCTTGTAAGATATAAGCCGACTGCGCTGCAGTGTTTGTTGGGTAAATAGGCACGGTTACAGCGCGTAGTTGAAGCGCCGCAAAATCAGCCACTGTCCATTGTGGCATGTTGTTGGAGAAGATACCGATCTTATCCTGAACTCTAATTCCATGAGCCAATAGAGCAAGTGAGAGCGAGTCAACTTGCTGACCAAACTGCTTCCAGCTAATGCCGTTCCACATATTGCCGACTTTGTGCTTAAGTGCAATGCGGTCGCCGCCATTGGCAATTTGGTCTCTAATTCGTTTTACGATATGAAAATCTAGGTTGGCCATTCTTCGTCTACCTTTAGCTTACACATGTAAGCTTTAATCAGCGCACAAGTGTACATTTCGGACTAGAAAAGGCAACTGATGAGCATCAAAGTTATCAATATAAATAATAAAAAACCTCGGACAGTATTCACCATCCGAGGTTTTACAATTTCGATGATTGAGTCGATTAATCTAATGCAACCACTTCACCACAAATCATCATAAGCTGGTCACGTAACCAGATATGACCTTTGTCTTTTTCACTCGATTCGTGCCAGCTAAGGAAACCGCTGATCTTGCCGTTTTCAAATGGGAACTCGATCACTTGCAGTTGATCTTTGTTTGCTGCGTTTTCTACCATCCAACGCGGAGCAATCGTTACTAATTCTGATTGGCCGACAACGTACAATACGTTGCTCAAGCTAGTACCTTCATAGTACGCCTGCACATCTAGATCGCGATATGCTTGCTCAGAGAAGCTACGCTGACCATGTACTTTCGATAGTTTAGCGTGACGCTCACGAAGCAATGAGTCTGCCGTTACCGCACCTTGAATACGAGGGTGACCTTTCGACGCAACAACAACTAGCTCATCTTGGAAGATTTCAGTGCTAGAGAAGCCTTGCTCATCAAAACGTGCGTAATCAATCACAAAGTCGATCTCTTGGTAACGCATGCGCTCTGCAAGCTGACGGTCAAACTCCGCATCAAGATGAAGCTGCACATTTGGTGCTAAGTCATGAATCGTTGACATAATTTTCGGTGCGAAGCGCATATCACATGGGCTGCAAATCGCTAGTTTAAACAGGCGAGTTGAGGTTTCAGGTGAAAATACTGAACTTGGTAATTCGTTACGGATTAACTGTAGAGCCTGACGCACAGGACCAAATAATTGGCGAGCACGCTGGGTTGGTTGAATACCACGACCTTGGCGCATAAACAGTTCGTCATTAAACATCACTTTTAGACGAGCAACAGCGTTACTTACCGCCGGTTGAGACATACCTAGATTGTGCGCTGCACGAGTAATGTTTTGCTCTTGCATAACAGCGTCAAAAACAGTTAATAGGTTTAGATCTACTCCACGTAAAGTACTTTCCATGCGGTAGCTAGCAATAGCACTCATAGACTCTTTCTTGTCAATCATTAGGCAAGCCTCTTAATTCTTCAGCGTAAATGGTTCTTAATTCAATTTGAGTTGGAATAGAAAACCCAAGTCTCGTCTCATCCGTTATATTTATTTGTTAGATGTTTACTGACGAATTCCTACTATCGACGAATCATTCAGCGTTTAGCAATAAGATTGACAATTAATCATCATTTTTTACTTATCAACTAAAAAAATGCTTCAATTACAGACAATTAAACCATTTATAAAAAAAGGTAAATAGTTAGAGATAGCCTTGATATATAAATATTTGATATTAATTCCAAGTGTTACAGCAGAGTATCAGGTATCGACATGAGTTATTGATGGGAAGTCAAATACAAAAACAGCATCAATGGATGATGCTGTTAGGTATGAATATTTATTTTAAACTCGCCTCACGTAACCGGGAAAATCAACTTTTTCCCACAAGGATTGCCTAAGTGCGGTTGTATCTCCCCACTCACCTTGCTTAATCCAACACGCTAATGCAGTGGCTACATCAGGATAAGTAACACTTTCTGCACTCGACTCATCTAGCCAATGGCGTACCACCGAAGCATCCAAAATATCCATCCGAGTAGCGAGACCCAACTCCTCCAAGGTTGCCACATTGCTCACTTGTTCGAACTGCCCTTTTAGCGGTTTGAGCAGCAGTTTCTTACCTAAGCTAAGGGCCTCAGATGGCAGTTCAAATCCGCCATTAGTAATCACCCCTTTACAACGACTTAAGTTGGATTGGAATGCATCAAAGCTCAATGGAAAGAACTCAATATTTTCGATCGTCTTATGTTCGATAATTTCAGGATGAAAACAGACGAAGGATTGACTGGTAAAGCGCAGCAGTAGCTCGGTGATATCGTTGATACTTTCAAACGGTAAATAGACCAACACAAATGCTTCTTCTCGGCACGCTAAATTCGTTGTATGGATAATGGGAGGCAAGATGGGCTGTTCAAAGTGATGCCAATGCAGACCAATATAATGATCCGCTGGTGCAAAGTACTCTATCACTTGTCTATCTAACCAATTTGCTCCCTGTAAGGGAACCGCATAACGAAACGCATTTTGATGACTGACACTGATAGACGGAACGCCACGCTTTTTGGCTGCCCACGCTGATACCGGCTCAAAGTCATTCAGCACTAAATCATAACGAGACAAACTCAAACTATTCACGTCACTCCACAGCTGCCATAAATTATTAGACATCAATGTTTTCGCGTAATTAATACAGCCTCGCTCAGTAACAAAAGAGAGGCCGCGACGCGTTTGATAATCACCAAATTCTTCCATAGAGAAGTACTTGGCTTTTTCTCGTCCAGTGAACAAGTAATCCACCTCAATCCCCTGCTTGGCTAGACAACGCGACATTGCCCTAGCACGAGCTATATGACCATTTCCGGTGCCTTGTATGCCGTAAAGTACTTTCATCTATATCCCTCCCACAAGCAACATGGCTAATTTGGCGCAAGCGACTCCCAGGGCAGCCCCAAGAATCACATCGGTAAGGAAATGAACACCAAGCAAAATACGCGCGCTGGCGATCAAGCTAGCCCAAGCGAATGCGAATATCGTCAAGTCGACATACCAATATGAAATGAGCGTCGCCATCAAAAATGCCGCAGCCGTATGCCCTGACGGTAAGCTGTAGCGGTCACTTGGAGTAATAAAAGAGGTCACGAGTTCTGAGCAGTCATGGGGACGACGACGCTTAAATAGATTTTTTACTCCCCAGTAAATTGGCAACTCAATGGCAAAAGCTATGAGACCAACCAAAAGAAACTGCTGGCCGTTATTCCCTCCCAAACCACTCGCGGCTAACCCAAAGAGTGCATAAAGGTGACCATCTCCTGTATGCGAAACTGCCCTGCTCACTCTAGACAGAGGATACGAGAATTTGTGCTGCAGACAGAAAAGCGAAAACGCCAGATCTAATTTGGCAATTGGCTCGATAGAACGCATTACCGACTCCTTTTATACGGTGTTACGCTCAAGCTAAATAGAGTTAATGACAAGTGGGTGACGCTTTCACTGAGTTTCAATGACAGTGTAGATCCAAAGTTAACATCAGTTGTAAACGACCAAATAACAACGAAGTGAGCGAAAGCAATCGTTCACATTCATAAATTTAATGAAAACAGCCGTTAAGATTGCTTATTTTATCGGATTCTTTATTGAACTGATCTGACTTGCACAAAAAAGTAACTTTAGGGTTGACCTTGAGTCTCTAGTGCGGTACTAATTTGTTAACTTAAATATGTGGATTATTTAACGCCCTTGAAGGAACCGTTAACAATGATGAACCGTTTTTCTATCCTGCTGAGCCTCCTCCTTATCGTGAAAACATCGCGCGGGTAGGCTGTGGAAGAAAAATAACCACAAAGATTTTCAAAAAGCCCGCACTCAGATGCGGGTTTTTTTATACCTAGCTTTTTATCGCTAAGTAATGGAAGTAAACGATTAACAGGTGCACAAGCATCGAATCATTAAGGAAGCACTCATGAACGATCAAGTCATTATTTTCGACACCACTTTACGTGATGGCGAACAAGCGTTGTCAGCAAGCTTGACGGTTAAAGAAAAACTGCAAATTGCCTACGCACTTGAAAGGCTGGGTGTGGATGTTATTGAAGCGGGTTTCCCTGTTTCATCACCAGGTGATTTTGAGTCTGTACAGACCATCGCACGCAATATTAAAAACAGCCGTATCTGTGGTCTTTCGCGTGCCGTCGCAAAAGATATAGATGCCGCTGCTGAAGCGTTAAAAGTTGCAGACCAGTTCCGTATTCATACCTTCATTTCTACTTCTACTGTCCACGTTCAAGATAAATTGCGCCGTAGCTATGATGATGTGGTTGAAATGGGTGTTAAAGCCGTTAAACATGCTCGCAAATACACGGATGACGTAGAGTTTTCTTGTGAAGATGCGGGTCGTACTCCAATTGATAACCTATGTCGCATGGTCGAAGCTGCCATCGATGCTGGCGCGAACACCATCAACATCCCAGATACCGTTGGCTACACAGTACCAAATGAATTTGGCGGTATTATTCAAACGTTATTTAACCGCGTACCTAATATCGATAAAGCAATTATCTCTGTGCACTGTCACGATGACCTAGGTATGTCTGTTGCGAACTCAATTGCCGCGGTGCAAGCTGGTGCTCGTCAGATTGAAGGTACGATCAATGGTATCGGTGAGCGTGCGGGTAACTGTTCGCTAGAAGAAATTGCAATGATCATCAAGACTCGTCAAGAGCTACTGGGTGTTCACACTGGTCTAAAATATGATGAGATTCACCGTACCAGTAAATTAGTTAGTCAGCTTTGTAATATGCCGATTCAAGACAACAAAGCTATCGTAGGCGCTAATGCGTTCAGCCACTCTTCAGGTATTCACCAAGATGGCATGCTTAAGAACAAGAATACCTACGAGATCATGACACCGGAATCAATTGGCCTTAAGAACCAAGCGCTAAACCTAACCAGCCGCAGTGGTCGCGCCGCAGTGAAGAGTCACATGGACACCATGGGCTACAAAGAAGACGAGTACAATCTAGATGCTCTATACGAAGACTTCTTGAAACTAGCGGACCGTAAAGGCCAAGTATTTGATTACGATCTAGAAGCTCTAATGCACTTCTCTAACTTGCGTGAAGAAGATGACTTCTACAAATTGAACTACCTAAGCGTGCAATCGGGTAGCGTAATGGCAACAACCAGTATCAAACTGCAATGTGGCGATGAAGAGCAATCTGAAGCTGCGGTAGGTAATGGTCCTGTTGATGCGTTATACCAATGTATCTATCGTGTAACGGGTTATGATATTGTTCTAGACAAGTTCGATTTAACCGCAAAAGGCGAAGGTGAAGACGGGCTAGGTCAAGCGGATATTATTGCTAACTACAAAGGTCGCAAATATCACGGTACCGGTGTTTCAACCGATATCGTAGAGGCTTCTGGCCAAGCGCTACTACACGTTATCAACAGCATCCATCGTGCTGACAAGATCGCTGAGATCAAACAGAAAAAAATCGAAACAGTATAAGTAAGACTCCAGGGATGCGAGTCGTCCCTGGAAGACATAAAAATTAAAGGAATAACATGACAGACAAATCATACAACATTGCCGTTTTACCAGGAGACGGCATTGGCCCAGAAGTGATGGCTCAAGCGCACAAAGTTCTAGACGCGATTGAGAAAAAACACAGCATCAAATTTACTCGTGAAGAGCATGATGTTGGCGGTATTGCCATCGATAACCACGGTTGTCCACTACCTGAAAGCACTGTAAAAGCTTGTGAAGATTCAGATGCCGTACTGTTTGGCTCAGTTGGCGGACCTAAATGGGAACACCTACCACCAAACGATCAACCAGAGCGTGGCGCACTACTTCCACTGCGCAAGCATTTCCAATTGTTCTGTAACTTACGTCCGGCGCAAATTCACAAAGGCCTTGAAGGCTTCTCACCGCTGCGTGCAGATATTTCTGGTAACGGTTTTGATATCGTTGTAGTTCGTGAACTGACTGGCGGCATCTACTTTGGTCAACCGAAAGGTCGCGAAGGTGAAGGTCCAAACGAGAAAGCTTTCGACACTGAGGTTTACCACCGTTTCGAGATTGAACGTATCGCTAAGATCGCCTTTGAATCTGCTCGTCTACGTGACAGAAAAGTGTGTTCAATCGATAAAGCTAACGTACTTCAGAGCTCTATCCTGTGGCGTGAAGTGGTTGAAGAAATCGCAAAAGATTACCCAGATGTTGAGCTTTCACACATGTACATCGATAACGCGACAATGCAGCTAATCAAAGATCCTGCTCAGTTCGACGTAATGCTGTGTTCAAATATCTTCGGCGATATCATCTCAGATGAATGCGCGATGATCACTGGCTCTATGGGTATGCTTCCTTCAGCATCACTAAACGAAAGTAAGTTTGGTCTATACGAACCTGCAGGTGGCAGTGCTCCTGACATCGCAGGCAAAAACATTGCCAACCCTGTGGCACAAATTCTATCAGCAGCATTAATGCTACGTTACAGCCTAGGTGAAGAAGCTGCAGCGCAAGATATTGAAGCCGCTGTATCTAAAGCTCTATCAGCAGGCGAGCTAACCGGCGACCTTTCTGGAGATAAGCCAGCCCTATCGACTTCTGAGATGGGCGATAAGATCGCAGAGTACATATTAAATTCTTAATTAACGCAGACAGATAATAATTATTCGCTCCTGATAAGCCGTTGTCAGGAGCTATACACAGGATAGTGATAATGGGTAAAACATTATACGAAAAAGTCTACGACGCACACGTCGCAGTAGCCGCCGAGGGTGAAAACCCAATTTTATACATCGATCGCCACTTAGTTCACGAAGTAACGTCACCACAGGCGTTCGATGGTCTACGTGAGAAAGGTCGTAAGGTTCGTCAGGTAAGCAAAACATTTGCCACTATGGACCACAACGTTTCGACGCAAACTAAAGACATCAATGCTTCAGGTGAGATGGCACGTATCCAGATGGAAACGCTATCGAAAAACTGTGAAGAATTTGGCGTTACCCTTTACGACATCAACCACAAGTATCAAGGTATTGTGCACGTAATGGGCCCTGAGCTAGGTATTACTCTTCCAGGAATGACGATTGTTTGTGGTGACTCTCACACGGCAACGCACGGAGCATTCGGCTCACTTGCATTTGGTATCGGTACTTCTGAAGTTGAGCACGTACTAGCGACACAAACGCTAAAACAAGCGCGCGCAAAAACGATGAAGATTGAAGTGAAAGGTAAGGTAGCTCCTGGCATCACAGCAAAAGACATCGTGCTAGCCATCATCGGTGAAACCACTGCAGCTGGCGGTACTGGCTACGTAGTTGAGTTTTGTGGCGAAGCGATTACTGATCTTACGATGGAAGGTCGTATGACAGTATGTAACATGGCAATCGAGCTAGGCGCTAAGGCGGGTTTAATCGCACCAGATGACACCACATTCGAATACATTAAGGGCCGCAAGTTCTCACCACAAGGTGAAGACCTAGACGCTGCTATCGAGTATTGGAAGTCGCTAAAAACTGACGATGACGCTGAATTTGATGCAGTAGTAACGCTAAACGCAGCAGACATCAAACCACAAGTAACTTGGGGAACTAACCCTGGCCAGGTTATCGCCGTTGATCAACCTATTCCTGCTCCAGAAAGTTTTGCTGACCCAGTAGAAAAAGCTTCTGCTGAAAAAGCATTGGCTTACATGGGTCTAGAAGCGGGCAAAGCACTATCAGACTACACAGTCGATAAAGTGTTCGTTGGCTCTTGTACTAACTCACGTATTGAAGACATGCGAGCTGCAGCTGAAATAGCTAAAGGTCGTAAGGTTGCCGCGAATGTCCAAGCGCTTATCGTACCTGGCTCTGAGCAAGTTAAGGCTCAAGCGGAAGCTGAAGGCTTAGACGTAATATTTAAAGATGCAGGCTTTGAGTGGCGTCTACCAGGCTGTTCTATGTGTCTAGCGATGAATAACGACCGCTTAGGCCCAGGAGAGCGCTGTGCGTCAACTTCAAACCGTAACTTTGAAGGTCGCCAAGGCCGTGATGGTCGTACACACCTAGTGAGCCCTGCAATGGCAGCTGCGGCAGCGATTGCCGGTCACTTTGTTGACATTCGTGAATTAGACTAAGGAGCAAACAGATGTCAGGTTTTAAACAACACACAGGCTTAGTTGTTCCTTTAGATGCAGCGAACGTCGATACCGATGCAATTATTCCTAAGCAGTTCCTTCAGAAGGTTTCTCGCCTAGGATTTGGTAAGCACCTATTCCATGACTGGCGTTTCTTAGATGACGCTGGTGAACAAGCAAACCCAGAGTTCGTGATGAATGCTCCTCGCTATCAAGGTGCTTCAATCCTACTTGCTCGTGAAAACTTCGGCTGTGGTTCTTCTCGTGAGCACGCACCATGGGCACTGGCAGATTATGGTATCAAAGCAATGATCGCTCCAAGCTTCGCCGATATTTTCTACGGTAACTCAATCAACAACCAAATGGTGCCTGTTCGTCTAACTGAGCAGGAAGTTGATGAGATTTTCCAATTTGTTGAAGCAAATGACGGTGCTGAGGTTGAAGTCGACCTAGAAGCAAACTTGGTTCGTGCAAATGGTAAAGAGTACTCATTTGAGATTGATGAGTTCCGTCGTCACTGTCTACTCAACGGCTTAGACAATATCGGTCTGACTCTTCAACATGAAGATAAAATTGCTGAATTCGAAGCAAGTATTCCAAATTTCTTGAAATAGTCGTCATTCAGAGATGAACTAAAAAGGTTGGCGCTCGCCAACCTTTTTTATTATGTAGCGAAACAAACTAACCAAAAGTTGGGTCTAGTAGTTAACGCTTAAAGATTGAGGGATCTAACCCAATGATACGTATTGTGACTCTGCTATTAACCCTGCTTTCATTACACGCCTTTGCGGCGCCAAAGTCAGATCTTTGGCCCTATTGGCAGCAATCTAATCAAAGCAATACCGCTACTATTTCCCATCAAGATTGGCAGTCTTTTCTTGATAGCTATTTAGTAACAGAAGGTGATAACACGCTAGTAAAATATGGCTCAGTATCAGCCCAAGACAAGCAGAAGCTAAATCGCTATATCGATTCACTCTCTGCCATTGATCCTAGAGAATACGCGCTGAATGAGCAGTATGCGTATTGGGTTAACCTCTATAACGCGATTACTGTCGACTTGATCCTCGATGACTATCCGGTGAAATCTATTACTAAGCTTGGCGGCCTGTTCAGTTTTGGCCCCTGGGGAGATAAAGCGGTAAATATCGCAGGTAAAGATCTCACCCTCAATGATATTGAGCATAGAATCCTTCGCCCGATTTGGAATGACCCACGTACTCATTACGCGGTTAACTGTGCAAGTTTAGGTTGCCCAAACCTGCAGGTTAATGCATTTACCTCGGATAACACTGAGCAACTGCTAGAGAAAGCGGCAAAGGAGTTCATTAATAGCGATAAAGGCGTTTTAATTTCTGGCGATAAAGTTCAACTTTCATCTATTTATGAATGGTTCGCTGATGACTTTGGTAACAAACAAGAATTGGTTCAACACTTAGCAAAATATCGTCCTGAATTGAGCACTCTCCGTGGCGAATTTAGCTATGAGTATGACTGGAACTTGAACGATAAAAAGTAGTGATATAGGCAGTTCCTAGAGGGTTGGTGCTTAGTGCCAGCCTTTTTTTATTACGGCAGTTATCGAGAGTAAGGGATGAAAGGGCTGGATAGCTTTTAGAAAAGCCAAGCAGATTCCCTACTCTCTCCTTCGTCGTTCTATGGAATGACAGCAAATACCTCTAAGCTCTAAGAAAAGAGGTCTCGCACCGCTAGCAAAGCATTAGTTTCTTCCCCCTTGAATGCAAAAAGCCTGTTGCGTCAGCAACGTGCTTCTAAAACGACGAAAGCCTAGTCGCAAGACTAGGCTTTCTAAATAAGTGACAGGTCGACCGAGGTTGCGGGCAACCGGAGCTCGTTCCCTGAAAGGGAATTTATTATGCTCTAAAACGACAAAACCCAGTCCAAAGACTGGGTTTCTAAATAAGTGGCGGAGCGGACGGGACTCGAACCCGCGACCCCCGGCGTGACAGGCCGGTATTCTAACCAACTGAACTACCGCTCCGCACTGGTTAGACTCTTGAGTCTAAATAAGAACCTGGCGATGTCCTACTCTCACATGGGGAAGCCCCACACTACCATCGGCGCTAATTCGTTTCACTTCTGAGTTCGGCATGGAATCAGGTGGGTCCAAATCGCTATGGTCGCCAAGTAAAATTCT
>Ga0209379_10000302_pt1 | contig 46653 bp, 37 predicted proteins | sample tdDd001_FD_187124 | JGI IMG/M metagenome (GOLD analysis project Ga0209379, IMG submission 187124) | Marine sediment microbial communities from the Atlantic coast under amendment with organic carbon and nitrate - tdDd00.1 (SPAdes)... | ecosystem: Environmental > Aquatic > Marine > Coastal >... | reverse complement strand
TTCCTGACTTGAGACCTTCTAAAGCTTCCTTCTCAAATTCTTTGTAATTGAAATCTTTTCCATCCATTGTATCAAGTTATTAATTGTTTCTTAAACTTTTACTTGACACACTTTAATGAACAGACTCCACACTTTAATGAACAGACTCCTTTTTATGTACGGAAGCACATCTGTGCGTGCGGAAGAACCAAAACTGCGTGCGGAACAACTTCCTGTGTGTGCGGAAAGGCCACTTTTGTGTTCGGAAGGATCTCCTTCGCGTTCGGAAGAAGAAAATGAGCGTGCGGAAGGGGTACCTTGATGTTCGGAAAGGGTATTCCAGCGTGCGGAAACCATTTCTTTGCGTGCGGAAGCAATTCCTTATCGTACGGAGCAATATCCTAAAACAAAAATCCCCCGAACCAAAAGGCCGGGGGATGAAATTTATTGAAAGTTCAATTATTTCTTTCTCTTTTCTGCTACTTTCTGAACACGTAAGCTTGTGTCGTAAGCAATAGGAGATGCAATAAATAGTGATGAGTATGTACCTACCATAACACCAATTAACAATGCAAATGTAAATCCTTGAATTGAAGTACCACCGAACAAGAAGATTGCCAACAATACTACCATTGTAGAAAGCGATGTACTAAATGTACGACGCATAGTACTGTTCAAGGCTTTGTTTACAACCTCTTCACGATCGCGCTTAGGATATAATCCCAAATACTCACGGATACGGTCGAATACTACCACGGTATCGTTAATAGAGTAACCAACTACCGTAAGGATTGCAGCGATAAATGCCTGATCAATCTCTAATGAGAATGGCAACAAACCATATCCAATAGAAAAGATTCCCAATACGATAATCGAGTCGTGAGCCAATGCAGCAACTGCACCTAAACCATACTGCCAGTTCGAGAAACGAACCATGATGTATAGGAAGATCACGATCAGTGCACCTAAAATAGACCACAAAGCAGAAGTACGAATATCATCAGCAATGGTAGGACCTACTTTCTGAGACATTTTACGGTTGTTTTCCAAGAAATCAGCTTTAGTTGTTCCATCAGCAAGATATGGTTTCAAACCTTCATAAAGTAGATTTTCTACTTCATCATCAACTTCTGTTCCTGATTCTTCAATCTTGTATTTTGTAGAAATTTTAACCTGGTTAGCACCACCAAAAGTTTTTACTTCTGGAGCATGACCATATACAGTTTCCAATGATTTAGCAACATCTTCAACACCTATAGCTTTATCGAAAGCTACAACGTAAGTTCTACCACCAGTAAAATCGATACCTTGGTTCAAACCTTTTGTAGAAAGTGATACAACACTTAATACAATAGCAATACCAGAAACTACGTAGAATACTTTTCTTTTTTGTAGGAAAGTAACAGCTGAATTTCTCAACCAGTTATCGGTAAATTTAGTTGCAAAAGTTACTTTACGGTTACGAGCTGTTTGTGCTTCAAAAATTAATCTTGTAATAAAGATTGCAGCAAACAGTGATGAGAAGATACCGATTACCAATGTAGTTGCGAAACCTTTAATTGGACCTTCACCGAATAAGTAAAGAATGATACCAGTTAATAAGGTAGTGATGTTACCATCGATAATTGCAGAGTAAGCATTCTTGTAACCATCAGAGATTGCAAGGCCTAATCCTTTACCTGATTTCAACTCTTCCTGAATACGCTCATAAATCAGTACGTTCGCATCAACCGACATACCGATTGTTAATACAATACCCGCAATACCTGGTAAAGTAAGCACAGCTCCTAATGAAGCCAACACACCAAAGATGAAGAACAAGTTCGTGATCAATGCAATGTTAGCTGCTAAACCAGCACCTCTACTGTAGAAGAAGAACATGTAAACCAATACCAACACGAAAGCAATGATAAATGAGTACATCCCTTTTTGGATTGACTCTTTACCAAGAGATGGACCAACAACTTCGTCGGCAATAATATGCGCTGGAGCAGGAAGTTTACCTGACTTCAAGATGTTTGCCAAGTCTTTTGCTTCAGCAACTGAAAAGTCACCACTAATGCTTGACTGACCACCTTTAATTTCACCTATTACGTTTGGTGCAGAATATACATATCCGTCCAATACAATTGCAATTGCACGATTTACATTGTCTTTGGTTAAACGAGCCCATGTTTTAGCACCTTCACCACTCATACTCATCGAAACTTCGTATTTCGCAGTTTGTTGGTCAACCTGTTCACGTGCTGAAGTAACAGCATCACCATCCAATGGAGCTTTTCCATCGCGGCTTGTTACTTTGATTGCAAATAATTCGAACCAGTTAGCTCCTTCATCAATTGCCTTTACTCCCCAAAAGAATTTCAAATTTCGAGGCAATACCGATTTGATGGCAGGCATTGCTAAGATACTATTTACATCAGCAGTATCCTTAATATGAGATCTACCCACAACTGCTTTTGAAGATCCACCTTGTTGAGTTGGGTTCAAGATTGAGAACAATGGATACATTTTAGCCATTGCTTTTGCATCTTGCGATGTAGCCAATGAATCTTGAGCACCTTCTTCTTCAATTTTATCTAAAAGAGCAACCTCTTCATCTTTTGCTTCTTCGTTTACCTCTTCGGTAGCAGCTTCTTCTTTAACATCGCCTGCATTGTTAATTTCGGCAAGTTTTGTATTGGCTGCATTTAAGTACTGCATTACTTCAGGAGCACTGTAAGTTTCCCAGAACTCAAGACTCGCAGTTCCTTGAAGAAGCTTACGTACACGAGTAGCATCTTTAATACCTGGAAGTTCGATAATGATACGACCTGACACATCAGCTTTTTGGATGTTTGGCTGAGCAACACCGAAACGGTCGATACGAGAACGAAGAATATTGTATGTATTATCAATCGCTCCGTCAGTTTCTTCCTTGATCACCTTTAACACCTCTGCGTTTGAAGCTCCAAAAGGAATCTTGTCTTTCATCTCAAGGGTACCGAAGATATCAGGAGATGATAACTGAGCGTTAGGATCGATTTGCTCGAAAGCTTCGCCAAACAGCTCAACGAATCCTTTACCACTGTTTTTCTGCATTTGTTTTGCTTTGGCAATTGCAGCATTAAAAGTCTCATCCTTGCTGTTGTTAGCCATCGCTCTGATGATATCAACAACAGAAACTTCCATTGTAACGTTCATACCTCCCTTAAGGTCAAGCCCTAGGTTCAATTCCAACTCCTTACACTCTTTGTAAGTGTAATTCTTCAACCATAAGAAATTGTAAACACCTTCTCCTCTAATTGAGTCAAGGTATGTTTGTTCTTTCTTAATGTCGCCAGCTCCGAACTCTCGAGCTTCCTTTTCAACTTTTTTCGTTACGTAAGTAAAAGTCAATTGATACAAACTCACTAACGCAAAGACAATAGCGAGTAGACGAATCGCTCCTTTATTTCGCATGTGTTTAGGTTTAAATAAATTCTTACTTTATGTGGTATTTTATATTTTCAACCGCAAATTAACGCACAAATATATTAATTTTTTTCTAATTCCTTTGTTCAATAATTACTAGCATTTTATGGATTTTCAGTCCTTTGTAAATCTAGCATGCTTACTCTTTGTTTAATTGCAAAACTCTCCTTCTGTAATCAATAATTCCATTATACATTAAAAGGAAGTCGCTACCCAGCAATCCACAAATCTCCCGATTGCAATACTGGCGGTACATTTCATTAATTCCCGATAGGTCAATCAAGGCACATAAAAAGTCGTTTATACATAGAGTCCCAATCTGAAAACGATCGATTTTAGCCATCTCTGTTTCTATGCTACCCTCGCCTAATCCTCTTGATTTTACTTCAGATTCTTCTTGCGCGGCTTTTTGATAATTGTCAACAAAATTTTTATCAAGTACCGTTTTAGAAGCACCGGTATCGATCACCATTTTACCCTTCTGACCAGTGTTAATTTCACACTCAATCATCAGATGAAAACTATTCTCTTCCAATTCTACAATCTCTATCGGTATCTCTATCATTTTCTTCAATTTCAACAAAGGATAGCAAATATACCAAAAGGAAAGCTATTTTACCGCATGATTACTGAACAAAAGTGAGTGAGAGTTAATCAACAAATGGATTAATGAGTAAATGAGTATCCATTTGATTTAGGAGAGTTTGACAATTAGACAAAAAAAAGGTCATCTCAAATGAGATGACCTCTTCCCTTTAATAAAATGAACCGATTAGGCCATAATGTTCATTTCATCTAAAACTTTCATTACAGACTTAACAGCTTCTGCTGAATCTTTCAACAATGCCATTTCGTCTTCATTCAATTTAACTTCAATAATTTCTTCGATACCGTTTTTACCCAATTTAACAGGTACACCCAAGTAAATATCTTTCATTCCGTATTCGCCATTCAACAATGCACAAACTGGGAAAATTCTTTTCTGATCGCGAACGATAGCTTCAACCATTTGAGCAGCAGCAGCACCTGGAGCATACCAAGCAGAAGTACCCATTAGGTTTACAAGCTCACCACCACCGAATTTAGTTCTTTCGATAATAGCGTTCAATTTTTCTTCTTCAATCAACTCAGTAACTGGAATACCTGCTACAGTTGTGTAACGTGGAAGTGGTACCATAGTATCACCGTGTCCACCCATTAACAATGCTTGAATATCCTTTGGATTAATATCTAATTCTTCAGCAAGGAAAGCACGGTAACGAGCTGTATCCAATACACCTGCCATACCAAATACTTTGTTTGATGCCTTCTTAGCAGTTAAGAAAGCTGCATAAGTCATTACATCAAGTGGATTTGATACGATAATGATAATTGCATCAGGAGAATGAGCAATAACATTTTCAGTAACTGATTTTACAATACCAGCGTTAGTAGCGATTAAGTCATCACGACTCATACCCGGTTTACGAGGAAGACCAGAAGTAATCACAACAACTTCAGACCCTGCAGTTGCAGTATAATCATTAGTTACACCTTTAACTCTTGTGTCGTAATAGTTGATAGGAGCAGTTTGCCACATATCTAATGCTTTACCTTCTGCCAATCCTTCTTTAATATCAACAACAATAACTTCGTTTGCCAACTCTTTCTGAGCGATACAATTTGCACAGGTTGCCCCCACGTTACCTGCTCCAACTACGGTAATTTTCATATCAGTAAGTTTTTAGTAAGGCGCTTTACAATTTACTTTAGATAAAATTAGTCTATGCAGCAAATTGCGTAAGCAATATTCATTGATTTATTAATTATTTCTCTAGCTTAATGTAGAATTTTTTCTCTATTCTGAGAACAAATATAAGTACATTGCCATATTTGCAAGTATAAAAACAACTGCTTTCCAACAGCTATTTCTAAATATATAAAAAATCCTCAACAAATATCGAACTTACCACATATTTAGAGGTTTTAAAATTGGGTAAAAACACCCATACAGCAGGTTTCAAGAATAAACGATAATCGGGTCTTCTAGTATTATCAGTAATTTCAGCATAAAATACAGAACCTTTTTTTTATTTTTAGCTTATTGATATTAATGAAAATTGTAAGTCTAGAGTCAGAATTCACAATACGCAAACGATTACGGAATTTTTTCCGTTATAAATAAAAAAAGTGCATTGACTGACATCAATGCACTTTACTTAAAATATATGAGTTTTTACTATTTAATGATCTCTTTAATCTCTGAAATGATTTTTTCCGCTAATTGATTTGCAGTTTCTTCATTCTCACTTTCCGAATAAATTCGAATAATTGGTTCAGTATTAGATTTTCTTAAATGAACCCATTCGTTTGCAAAATCAATCTTCACACCATCAATATCATTCACTTGTTCGTGTTGATACTTCTCTTTCATCGCTACAAGAACCTCATCAACATCAATTTCTGGTGTCAATTCAATCTTGTTCTTAGAAATAAAATAGTTTGGATAAGAAGCTCTCATTTCAGAAGCTTTCATTCCTGTTTTTGCAAGGTGGCTCAAAAATAAACCTACACCAACTAAAGCATCGCGACCATAATGACTGGCAGGGTATATAATTCCTCCGTTTCCTTCACCACCAATTACAGCATCGTTGGCTTTCATTTTAGTTACAACGTTAACTTCACCTACAGCCGAAGCTTCGTATGATCCATTGTGCTTTTCGGTAACATCACGAAGAGCACGTGTAGAAGATAGGTTGGAAACCGTATTTCCTGGAGTATTTCCAAGCACATAGTCAGCACATGCTACAAGAGTATACTCTTCACCAAACATACTTCCGTCCTCGTTAACAATAGCAAGTCTATCAACATCTGGATCGACAACGAAACCTAAATCAGCTTTGCCTTCTTTCATTACCTCAGCAATGGCTGTTAAATTTTCAGGAAGTGGTTCTGGATTGTGTGGGAAGTGACCATTTGGCTCGCAGTACAATTCAACTACATTTTCAACTCCCAATGCACGAAGCATACCCGGAATCGCAATACCTCCTACAGAATTTACAGCATCAACTGCTACTGAGAAATTTGCTTTTTTAATGGCTTCCACATCTACCAAATCCAATGATAGGACATGGTCAATATGCTTTTGAGTATAATCATCAACGTTAGTGATACTTCCTAAATCATCAACATCTGCGAAAAAGAAATCTTCTTGTTCAGCAATACTTAGCACTAACTTTCCATCCTCATCATTAAGGAATTCACCTTTTTCGTTCAATAATTTAAGAGCGTTCCATTGTTTTGGATTGTGACTTGCAGTTAAAATAATACCTCCATCAGCTTTTTCTTCTGTTACCGCAAATTCGGTTGTTGGCGTAGAAGCCAAACCGATTTCCACAACATCAATCCCTAAGCCAATTAATGTACCTACTACAAGTTTATCTACCATTTCACCTGAAATTCGAGCGTCGCGACCAACAACCACTTTAATTTTTTTGCCATCATGTCTTCTGATTGCCCAAGTTCCATATGCAGCTGAAAACTTTACCACATCTAAAGGACTAAGACCTTCGCCTACTTTTCCTCCAATTGTTCCGCGTATCCCGGAAATTGATTTAATTAATGCCATTTTTAAATTTTTGTTAAATGTTTACAGTCACACACACAAATTTAGTGTCGAAAAAAACAATGAATTAATTTTCGATTGTACAAATGTAAAAAATCTATCAGGTATATTTTACAATCAAAATGAACTTTTTGAAATGTTACTCAAATATATTCTTTGATAATTAATACCTTTGCAAGTTCAAAACATTGATCATACTGTCAGAAAATGGAAGAAAAGACTTACGGTAAGCCTAGAAGAGGAAAGACAAACTACCGATCAAAAAAATATAGCGGAAACAAATCAGAAGAATCAAAATCCGATTTTAGAAAAGATTCTAAAAGCAGAGAAGAAAAAAAAGATTTTTCTGAAAATCCAGAGAAAAAGAAGCGATTTTCGAAGCAATCGGATCAAAAAAGACCTTTTAAATCAAAAAAACGATTTAACGAAAATGGTCCTGACAAGGAATCGTTGCGAAAAAGACACTACAGCAAGAAAAAGCAGCTTGAACATGCTCGAATGGTGGGCCCAAAAGATGGTATCCTAAGATTGAATAAGTTCATTGCCAATTCTGGAGAATGTTCAAGACGTGAAGCCGATTCAAGGATAGCAGAAGGTCGTGTTACCGTAAATGGTGAGGTTGTAACTGAAGTTGGAACCAAGGTGAATTTGAAAGATAAAGTTTGCATGGATGGAGTTTTACTTCAACCAGAATCGAAAGTTTATCTTGTTTTAAACAAACCAAAGGATTTTGTAACAACTTTGGATGACCCAATGGGGAGAAAAACGGTTGTCGACTTGATTAAAAACGCTTGCAATGAAAGAGTTTATCCAGTTGGAAGATTAGATAGAATGACAACAGGAGTTTTGTTGTTTACCAATGATGGCGATCTTACCAAACGCTTAACACACCCAAGCTATAACAAGAAGAAAATCTATCATGTATTCTTGGATCGTGAAATTTCACAAGAGGAACTTGACATGATTGACACAGGCCTGGAGTTGGAAGATGGTTTCATCAAATCGGATGCCATTAGCTTTGCCGATCCTAAAGACAAAAAACAAGTTGGAATTGAAATTCACTCTGGAAAAAACAGAATCGTTCGTAGAATTTTCGAACATTTAGGATATACGGTAGAGAAACTTGATCGTGTTTTCTTTGCAGGAATTACCAAGAAAAATATCCCAAGAGGAAAATGGAGATTTTTAACTGCAGAAGAAGTTCGAATGCTAAAGCTATTCTAAGAAAATCCCAAATTCCCTTTAAGAGCATAGATATTACAATCCTATATCTCATCAACAAAAGAGGCTGTCTCATTACCAAAAAGGCAGTCTCTTTTTTTTATAAAATTGGATAAGCTTAAAGCTTTGTCATAAAAGAATTTAATATTCATGTTAGAAAATATTATATTCAGACCTTAAACCACTAATCAATCTAATTTTAACATGAAAAAATTTGTATTAACACTTATTGTAGGGTGCCTTTTCATTGGGGGAATTCATTCACAAAAAAAACTACCTGATGTAACCATTAAAACTTTAAGCGGGGAAACCATATCCTCAAAAGACTTTTTTAATAATGGTAAACCCATAATTATTAGTTTCTGGGCTACTTGGTGTAAACCTTGTCTTAACGAATTATCATCCTTTAACGATGAGTTTGAAGATTGGTACGAAGAAACAGGATTAAAAATAATTGCTATTTCAGTCGATGATACCAGGGCAAGTGCAAGAGTTAAAAGTTTAGTATCTGGTAAAGATTGGCCATTTGAAGTATATCTCGATCAAAATCAGAATTTAAAACGCGCGTTAAATGTTGTGAACGTACCTCACACATTTGTTTTAAATGGCAATGGCGAAATTGTATGGGAACACACCAGTTATAACCCAGGAAACGAAGAAGAAGTTATAGAGCAAGTGCGCCGATTAATGAAATAACTCCAAATATCTTACCTGAAAATTTAAATAAAATGAATAAAGTATATACATACCTTATATTACTCTCTTTATGCATAAGTAATAGTGTTTATTCTCAAAATAAAGGAACCTTAACCGGTAGCTTTGAAAGTAATAACCAGATTTATAAAAATGATAGCAAGATAGGTGCTAGGGCACCAAAAGATAAATTTGGATCAAATAATTACCTGAAACTAGATTATACGTATGGTAATTTTAGAGCAGGAATTCAATATGAGGCATATTTACCACCATTATTTGGATATGATTTTAATTTAGAAGACAATGGAATTGTTCATCGATTTGTTACATATGAAGACAATGATTTGGCAATTACGGTTGGTAACTTTTATGAACAATTTGGAAGCGGATTATTATTTAGAGCATGGGAAGATCGACAATTGGGCTTAAATAATGCTTTGGAAGGGGTAAATATTAAATTTAAACCAACCAACTATATCAGTTTAAAAGCTGTTTATGGTAAACAACGAAAATATTTTGATACTGGTGATGGAAGAATAAGAGGAATTGATGGAGAGATAAATGTTCTGGATGCGCTCAAAGCAAGTTCTAATTCTACATTTCTACTTGGAGTAGGATATTTAAATAGATATCAAGATTACACTGGTCCTTTAGAAGATTATCCATCAAGTGTTGATAGTTGGTCGGCTCGTATAGATTTTTCAACTAGGCGAAGTGCTTTCCAGTTTGAGTATGTTAGTAAAGGAGAGGATGGCAATGCAAGCACACCTCAAATTGTGGCAGAAGGGGAAACTCTTTTGGCGAACTACAGCTATACCCAAAAAGGGTTAGGATTTAATTTCTCATTTCGCCGATTAGAAAATATGATTTTTAGATCGGAAAGAGAAGCTATTAATAATGAGTTACTAATTAATTATCTGCCAGCCAACACTAAACAACATAAATATAGTTTGGCTAATATTTATCCATATTCGACTCAGGCAATGGGCGAAATTGGTGGTCAGATCGATTTCGTATATACCTTTAAGAAAAAAACTGCTTTAGGTGGTAAATATGGAACTAACGTAGCTCTTAATTACTCTCATTACAATAAACTTGAAGGCACTCTTGTTGATGGAATTTTCTACAGTGATTCTGATTTCTTAGGTTTTGATGGTAGCAAGTTGTATCGCGATTTTAATGTTGAGATAAGCAAGAAATGGTCGAAAAAGTTGAAGTCAACATTTGCCTTTATCAATTTGAAATATAATAAGAGTGAGCTCGAAGGTGGTAACAAAGGTATGGTAAAGAGTAAGATTTATGTTGCTGATGTATTGTATAAATTAAAGAAAGGAAAAGCACTGCGAACTGAATTGCAATATTTGAATACCGATCAGGATATGGGTGATTGGATAGCAGGAGCTCTGGAATATAATATTGGAAGTAAATGGTCGTTCTTTGTTTCTGACATGTACAATTCTGGAGTAAGCGATACGCATTACATTAATGTAGGAGGAAGCTATGTGAAAAATGCAACTCGTTTTTCTGTAAGCTATGGTCGACAAAAAGAAGGATTACTTTGTGTTGGAGGAGTTTGTAGAATGGTACCTGCTGCAAGCGGACTAACGATAAGTTTGAGCAAGAGTTTTTAACTGAAATTCTATAAAAAAAGAGCTGTTTATTATCGAATAAACAGCTCTTTTAAAATTTATATCTTGCTTCTAATCAAAGTCCTGATTTGAACCTACTTTTACCATTTGGACGTTTAAAATATTTTTACCGCCTTTTTCAAGTACAAAAGCTATAATATAGCAATTATCAACTACATAATTATCCAGGTTTATTTCAAAATCAGCTTCACACACATTACCTGTTTTGGTATAATCTTCAGGAATAATATCACCAAAAATGTCGGTAGCAAACTTCCTAAGCACGTTGGCATGCTCATAATCTTTTAATGGTGTAGGTTGTGAATATAAAGGGTGATTTGTAAAATCATCATTACCAGAATAAAAATTCTTCTGATCAGCTTTTACTTTATCTTCAACAAGGAGAATTACATAATCTAAACTCTCCGAAATATCAGAATTAAAACCGATTTGAATTTTACCCTTAACTTTTTCATTTTCAACACTAGCATTAAGTGCAATTCCCAGATTCGATTTTTTTTCAAGATAAGACTCTAAGGATGAGTAGTTTTGATTCCATGTAGCGGATCTATTTATTTTAGCATTTGGATAGGAGCTAACATTAAATTTTTTAGTCAAACTTTCAGCATAGGTTGATTCCATGTTATCTCCAACATGGATTCCAATTCCTATAATGTTACTATTTTGCTCAATGGCATTTTCCATTTCAAGAGCTAATCCAGGACACCATCCACACCATGTACCCGTATAATCTTCCAAAAGAACTTTGGTCGTGTAATTAGCAGGAGCGTCAGTAGAACTCACACTTACATTTGAATTCTTTCTTGATTCCTTTGGTTCAGGTTCGGGATCTGGATTTAGAGAATCATCACCACTACTGCTACAAGAGCTAATTAAAAGCCCTAAAAATAACATACTTAGAAGAAAGCATTGTTTGAAATTTTTCATGTGATTGGTTAGTTTAATTAATAATAAATTGTTTTTCTTTAAAATAAAAAATTGATAAGTATTAAAAATAGTAACAAAGTTTAAAAAGTCAAATAGTTTAAGTATTCAAACAATAGACACAGGGAATTTTAAGGCATAAAAAAAACGGCTCCCAAATTGGGAACCGTTCTATATTTTTGGAGTCTTACTTGACTTATAAGGTTCTTCCTGGATAAACCTTTAATGCTTCTGCTAAAGTTTCCATTGCATTTGCAAGATCTTCTTTCTTCAATACGTATGCAATACGAACCTCGTTTTTACCTAAACCTGGAGTTGCATAGAATCCGGTAGCAGGAGCAACCATAACTGTTTGGTTTTTGTGCTCGAACTCTTCCAAAATCCACTGAGCAAATTTATCAGCATCATCAATCGGAAGTTTTACTACTGTGTAAAACGCACCTTTAGGAATTGGACAATAAACACCTTCCATCTCATTTAGGGCAGCAACCATAAAATCGCGACGAGCAATATACTCATCGTAAACTTCAGTAAAATATTCCTGTGGAGTATCCAAAGAAGCTTCAGCTGCAATCTGACCAAATGCAGGTGGGCATAAACGAGCCTGAGCGAATTTCAATGCAGTAGTAATTACCTCTTTGTTTTTGGTAATCATAGCACCAATACGAACACCACATTCCGAATAACGCTTCGATACCGAATCCATCATTACTACATTTTGCTCTAATCCTTCAAGGTTCATAGCTGAGAAGTGCTCTTCGCCACCGTAACAAAATTCACGGTAAACCTCATCAGAGAATAAGAACAAATCGTGCTTCAAAATCAACTCACGCAATTGGTTCAATTCCTCTTTGGAATACAAGTAACCCGTTGGGTTGTTTGGGTTACAAATTACAATCGCCTTGGTTTTTGGAGTCATCAATTTTTCAAACTCTTCGATTGAAGGCAAAGCAAAATCATTCTCGATACTTGAAGTAATAGGCACAACCTTAACACCAGCTGAAATTGCGAAACCATTGTAGTTAGCATAGAAAGGCTCAGGAATCAAAACTTCATCACCAGGATTTAAACAGGTCATCAATGCAAAAGTGATTGCTTCTGATCCACCTGTTGTAATCAACATCTCCTCTTCGTTAACATCAATACCAATATTTTGGTACATTTTAGCCAACTTCTTACGGTAAGATACATTACCTGCAGAGTGAGAATACTCAATAACTTTCTCCGTACAATTTCTAATAGCATCCATTGCAACTTCCGGAGTTTTAATATCAGGCTGACCAATGTTCAAGTGATAAACTGTTCGGCCTTTAGCTTTTGCGCCTTCTGCGAAAGGAACCAATTTACGAATTGGTGATTCAGGCATCAATCTTCCTTTATCTGATATCTGTGGCATTTGTTATGTGTTTATATATTTTATGAATAAGGTTTTCTATTTCGCCAAAAGTATATAAAAAAGCAGGTAAAAAAAATGATTTTTAATGCTTTTCAGCATCCATTTAAAAAACTGACCATTAGGAAGTAGCAGACGATTGGTTTCAATGATAAAACGATTGCGGACTCTTATTTACTATTTCCCTCATTTTATTGTCATTCAGTGAAGTAATATCCCATAGAATTTCTTAATTTTGACCCAAATTTTTTTGAAAATATAGAATTATTAAATTATAGTTAAACAAATGGAAATCCCAACTAAGTACAATCCTGCAGAATCGGAGGACAAGTGGTATAAGTATTGGATGGATAAAGGATTCTTCCACTCAGTACCAGACGAGAGAGAGGCGTATACAATTGTAATTCCGCCACCAAACGTCACCGGTGTGTTACACATGGGGCATATGCTAAACAATACAATTCAAGATGTATTGGTCCGCAGAGCCAGATTGCAGGGTAAAAATGTCTGTTGGGTACCAGGAACCGACCACGCGTCGATTGCTACCGAAGCTAAAGTTGTAAATAAACTAAAGCAAGAAGGCATTGCCAAGGCAGATATCACTCGCGACGAGTTCATGAAACACGCTTGGGAGTGGAAAGAAAAGCATGGTGGAATCATTTTGGAGCAGTTGAAAAAATTAGGTGCTTCATGTGATTGGGAACGTACTGCTTTTACCATGGATGAATCTTTGTACGAATCAGTGATTGATGTATTCATCGATTTGTATAAGAAAGATAAGATTTACCGTGGTGTTCGTATGGTAAACTGGGATCCTGCAGCACAAACTGCGGTATCCGACGAAGAGGTAATCTACAAAGAGCTACAATCAAAGCTTTACTATTTAAGATATAAAATTGAAGGAACAGAAGATGAGTATGTAACCATTGCTACTACTCGTCCGGAAACCATTTTAGGTGATACCGCTGTTTGTGTGAATCCAAACGATGAACGTTTTACTCACCTAAAAGGCAAGCGTGTAATTGTTCCTTTGGTAAACCGTTCTGTACCTATTATTCAGGATGAATATGTAGATATGGAATTTGGTACTGGTGCATTGAAAATTACACCAGCTCACGATTTGAATGACTACGAAATTGGTGATCGCCATAATTTGGAGTCTATCGATATCTTTAACGACAATGGTACCATGAGCGAAGCTGCTCAAATGTACATTGGCAAAGATCGTTTCGAAGTTCGTGATTTGATTATTCCTGATTTGGAAGCTGCCGGTAACCTGGTAAAAATGGAAGATTACGTGAACAAAGTTGGTTTCTCAGAGAGAACTGATGCCGTAATCGAGCCTAAGCTAAGTATGCAGTGGTTCTTGAAAATGAAAGAACTTTCGGCACCGGCATTGGAGCATGTAATGAATGATGACATTCAATTACACCCTGCTAAATTCAAGAACACATACCGTCACTGGATGGAGAATGTGAAAGACTGGTGTATTTCTCGTCAGTTGTGGTGGGGACAACGTATTCCTGTATACTATTTGCCTGAAGGCGGATATGTAGTTGCCAAAACTGTTGAGGAAGCTATTGAAGAAGCAAAAGCGAAAACAGGTAAAGAATACAAAGCTGAAGACTTGCGTCAGGATGAAGATGTATTGGATACCTGGTTCTCTTCTTGGTTGTGGCCAATTTCGGTTTTCGATGGTATTCGCAAGCCTGGCAACGAAGAAATTAAATACTATTACCCAACAAATGACCTTGTATCTGGTCCGGATATTCTATTCTTCTGGATTGCACGTATGGTAATTGCGGGTTATGAATATATCGGCGAAAAGCCATTTAGCAATGTTTACCTAACAGGTATCGTTCGCGATAGCCAGCGTCGTAAAATGTCTAAATCATTAGGTAACTCACCAGATCCATTGGATTTGATTGCCAAGTATGGTGCTGATGGTGTTCGTGTAGGTATGTTGCTTTGTTCTCCTGCAGGTGGTGACTTGTTATTCGACGAAAACTTGCCAGAGCAGGGACGTAACTTTACTACCAAAATCTGGAACGCATTCCGTTTGGTTAAAGGTTGGGAAGTTGCAGACATAGAGCAGCCTGAATCAGCAAGAATTGCAACAGAAGTGTTCCATGCACGTTTGAACAAAACCATGGAAACATTGGATGAGCAGTTCAAGCAATACCGTATCAGCGAGGCATTGATGACTGTCTACACATTGTTCCGTGATGAGTTCTCATCATGGTATTTGGAAATGGTGAAACCAGGATATCAGCAGCCAATCGACAAGAAAACTTACGAAGCTACAGTTGGCTTGTTCGAAAAATTGATGCAGTTACTACACCCATTCATGCCATTCTTAACTGAAGAAATCTACCAGTTATTGGCTGATAGAACCGAAGAGGATAGTATCATGATTTCTGTTATGCCTAAACCTGAAGCTTACAATGCTGCATTATTGGAGAAATTCGAACAGGTGAAGGAAGTGATTGTTGCAGTTCGTAACATCCGTAAGCAGAAAAACATTGCATTTAAGGATGAATTGGCAATGAACTACATGGTGAAAGAAGGTAATTACGATACAGCTTTCGACACTGTAATTGCTAAAATGTGTAACCTCAGCGAGATTTCTGCTGCCAACGGCGAAATGGCTGGAGCAATGTCTTTCATTGTAAAAGCTGTTGAGTATTTCATTCCTCTTGGTGATTTGGTTGATGTTGAAGAAGAGTTGAAGAAAATGGAAGAAGAGTTGAAATACACTCAAGGATTCCTTGCTTCTGTTCAGAAGAAAATGAGCAACGAACGCTTCGTAAACAACGCTCCTGCCAAAGTGGTTGAAATGGAGAAAAAGAAAATGGCAGATGCCGAAGCCAAAATCAAAGTTTTGGAAGAGCGTATTGCAAGCATGAAGTAATAGACGCAGATGATCATGATTTATTTATGATCCTCGCAGATTAAATATTTAGATGCCGTTTCATTCATTTGAAACGGCATTTTTTGATTACTTTCTTAAAAAGATTATTTTGACTGAAACAGTTATCTCTGATTCAGAGCTAATGTTCTCATTAAATAATTTTTCAAATTCAGAAAAACTCATCATTCCTTCTTCTGGATATTTATCGGAATTATCTATATCAAAATCATTGTCTACAAATATCAATTCATTACCTGATAGTGTAAATGGCAAAACTTGCGTGTCAACATCGGGTTTACCTTCTTCTTTGTCTTCCTCTTCGATAGGAAAATACAATTCGATTGCAGTTTCGTTGTTGGTATACTTCCAATCAACAACATCGCCATATATTAATTTACAGGTACCGTTCTCATAGAATTCCATACTGCCATTTATATCTATCAAATCAGTAATGTCGTAGTTTACAGACTTATTATTGATTTTTGTGACAATGGTTTTGGTATACTCCCAATTTCCAATAATACTTGTGTAAGAATCGTCATCACTGCAGGAAATGAATGTAAATATTGACAATACTGCCACAAGGAAAAGTTTGATTAATTTGTTCATTTGATAAAATTTAAAAATTAGAACTCAAGTGTGGGAATGGAATATAAAAATGAATGCATTTGTGTGCAAATATATCTATTATGCTAATTTGGATGAATTAATTCATTGTAAAAAGCATTAAGTATCCTGTTTTTTTTATTTTCGCTCTCAAAATAACTTAAACATTTACCAAAAATGACAATCAAAAGAATCGATTCAACTCCAAGAATGAGCCGTATTGTAGAGCACGGCAACACCATTTATTTGTGTGGACAAACTGCAAAAGATGCGAATGCAGATATTAAAGAGCAAACCGTAACTACACTTGAAAAAGTAGAAGAGTTGTTGGAAAAAGCTGGTTCTGATAAGAAGCACATCCTTTCTGTAACCATTTACGTTCGCGATATGAAAGATTTCGCTGCCATGAACGAAGTGTGGGACGCTTGGGTAGTTGACGGATACCAACCAGCCCGAGCTTGTGTTGAAGCGCGCATGGCTCGTCCTGAACTATTGGTTGAAATGTCTGTTGTTGCAGCCAAGAAAGAAGCTTAATCAGAGCATAATCATAATAACAAATCCGAAATACCTTGTAGGTGTTTCGGATTTGTTGTTTTTGGGTAATTGTATGTTGTTAGCTTTTGGCTATTATTTCTTTTAATGAATCATTTTCATGAATGATATTGTGTGAGACCTACCAATGTGTTCTTAAGACCTGCCAATGTTTCCCTCATTGTTAATAAGTGCACGCTCCTGCCTACCATCTGCACCGTCACACCTGGCAAGTGCATACTCAATGTTAATATCTGCACCGTCAATGTTAATATCCGCACGCTCCCACCTGCCATCTGCATCGTCCCACCTGCCACCTGCATGCTCATTGTTGATATCCGCACGCTCAATGTTAATAAGTGCAATGCACTTGGCAGGTCTCACAACACTTCTTTTAGGTCTGAGGGCTCAGATGACAGGTGCGACGGTGCATTTCGCAGGATTCACGATGCAGATGGCAGCTGTGACACAAACATTGGCAGGTCTCACGGTCACATTAACAGGTATGAGAATGCAGATGGCAGGTAAGAGCGTCGCATTTGTATAAAGAAGACAACCTTTAATTGTGATTAAGTAGAAACATAGCATTACTACGTCTTTGCAAAAAAGAAAATTCCTTACAGATGATGATCAGAAATTTCAAATGTTAATTCCGAAGTGATTATTGAGAGAATTTAATAGTAATAAGTTTAAAATGACGATGATTTTAACTGCTTTTAAAATAAATTTTCTCACGCAATCGGTTGAAAAATAATATCAATTAGAATATTAAAGAATAATTTCTTTAATTTGTTGAGGATAAAAGAGTCTTTAATCCGAATAAGAAGAAGCAGACGGATAATATGGCAAATTTTCTTAATACAAATTCTAATATGGATACCATAAAACACATACCCGAGAACGGGAAAACCAGAGTAGTAATTATTGGCGGTGGATTTGCAGGATTAAAACTGGCAAGACAGTTGGCCAACACAAAATACCAGGTAGTACTAATCGATCGAAATAACTTTCACCAATTTCAACCCCTATTTTATCAAGTAGCAACTTCGGGACTCGAGCCAAGTTCTATATCATTTCCTTTGCGCAAGATATTCCAGAAAAAAAGCAATGTACATTTCCGAATGGCTGACTTATTGGAGGTAAATTCAGAAGAAAATGAAATCTACACCAGCTTGGGAAAATTGAAATACGATTACCTGGTGTTGGCAACCGGAGTAAGCACGAATTACTTTGGAAATAAAAATATCGAAGAGTTTTCCATTCCTATGAAATCTGTTTCGGAAGCCATTTTTCTCAGAAACTCCATTTTAAGGAATTATGAGAAGGCTTTGAACGAATTGGATCCAGAAAAAGCAGCCAATTACATGAACATTGTACTTGTAGGAGGTGGACCAACAGGTGTTGAGCTAGCTGGAGCTTTGGCAGAAATGAAATCTGAAATTCTTCCGAAAGATTATCCTGAGCTTGATTTTAGCCTGATGAATGTATACTTATTCGAGGCTTCGGACAAATTACTGAATGGCATGTCGGAAAAAGCATCAACCAAAGCTCAAAAATTTCTCGAAAAACTTGGCGTGATTGTTAGAGCCAATGCAAGGGTTGCCGATTACGATGGCTTAACCATTCGTTTGGATGATGATGAAGAATTTAAATCATACACCATGGTTTGGGCAGCTGGTGTTGCAGCACGTCCTATTAAAGGAATCAGCGAAAATGCAAGTGTCCGTGCAGGAAGGCTTCAGGTAGATCAATACAATAAAATAGTAGGCCTAGATAATGTATTTGCAATTGGAGATCTAGCCTACCAAACCGAAGGTAAATTTGAAAATGGACATCCACAAGTTGCTCAAGTTGGATTACAACAAGCTGGAAACCTGGCAAGCAATTTTAAAAGGTTGCTACAAAATAAAGAGATCAAAGCATTTCATTATACAGACAGAGGATCGATGGCTACTATTGGAAAGAACTTAGCAGTAGCTGATCTCCCTGGAATTAAAATGCAAGGATTTTTTGCCTGGGTATTATGGTTATTTGTGCACCTGATGGCAATTGTTGGTGTGAAGAATCGTTTTTTTATTCTTATCAATTGGGTTTGGAATTATTTTACTTCCGATCAATCCTTAAGAGTTTTAATTAGACCTAAAAAAAGAAGTTTTACAGATAAGGCCAGTCTAAAGGTGAAAGCTGATAATATGATAGCTTAAAAAATTGCAATTATCATATCCACAAAAGTGCCGAATACAAAGCTATTTGGCACTTTTCTATTTTTTGGCACAAGCTTTGCAAAGATCTATTCAAAGTATACCGGTTATTTACTTTACGGATTCATCCCTACCAAAGGATGACGATATTTTGCCAGAAACATTTGCAAACTGTAACAGTTTGCTACTGCCACTCAAAGGAGAGCAGAATGGCTTTTACCTTTAAATACCAAAACTATGAAAACGACAAAATATTACAAGTTGCTTGCCAGTATAGTATTGGTTTCAACACTTACCACATATACAACTAGTTTATTTGCTCAAAGAAGAACTTACAATGAAGAGGCTACCCGTTACGAAGAAAGAAAAAGGAACAAGTCTTTTCATGAGAACCAAAATAGAGACAGATCTAAACGAAGCAGTTATAACTATAAAGATGATCGCAAATCACAAAGACATGATCACAAATACAATAGCAAGAAGTCGCATTACAGCAAACACGATCATTATTCACACAAAAAACACAAGGGACATAAGTATCATAAACATGGGCATGTAGAATATAAACATTATCATGGAGATCATCATGGATATCATCATAAACATCATGGACAATATTATAGACACAAGTACTACTATACTAAACATGGACATAGTTGTTACAATCACTCAAAATATGGTCAAGTAATTTGGAGATTTTCTTGTGAACCTAGAGTAATTCATCATCCCAATGGTGATTATTACTATACCAATGGACATTATTACAAATACTATCCAGAATTTGGTTATATTCATGTTGAGGCACCAAGAACAGTCTATTTTTCTCATCTACCCAATGATTGTCGACGGGTTAATATTCATGGAGGAGTTTATTATACCGATGGAGATTTGTGTTTTATAAGGCATAAAAAAGGATTTAGATTGGTCACTAGGCCTGAAGGAATTCACTTTTCAATACGATTCTAGTTTCATTTAACAGTATTGAATTGCCATTAAAACTCTTAAAGTTAAAATAAGGGGGTTGAATTTTAAATTGCACCAAAATACATTGTGTTTTTTACAAAAACTACACCCCTAAAGTGAGAAAAATGACGTTTTGAGCATAGGTTGATTAAAAATAGGGCATTTAAAAAATCAAAATATATTCTTTTAAATGCTACCTCAACAAAAAAGAGGACTCATTGAATAAATAATGATGATTTTAAATTAGGATCACCTTTGGAAAGGGGGTAGTCGAAAAAAATAGAAATTTAACCGTCGAAAACGGTTTCGGAAAGCTGTTGTAAAACAGCTTTTTTTGTACTTCACAAAAAGCACAAAACCTCTCCAAACACCTGATTTCACAGGTAGTTTGATAGATTTTCAATCATCATTCTAAAAACGCAAAACTTTTTGGAAAATAAATGGGTTCAGATCTATTTTTATCACAAGAACTAAAACACAACAACAAATATTTATAAAACGCGGTATTATGACTAGGGAAGATTATAAATTAGATCCTAACAAACTTGTTCAGTTTCTTAAAAAACCAAGTTCAGAGTTTACAAAGGAAGATTTAATTGAATATGTAGTGGAGAATGATATTAAAATGATCAACTTCCGCTATGTTGCTGAGGATGGAAAATTAAAAACACTAAACTTTATTATAACTGGTTTAGATCATCTTGATAGTATTTTATCAACAGGTGAACGTGTTGATGGATCAAGTTTGTTCTCATACATTGGAGCAGGATCAAGTGATTTATATGTAATTCCAAGATTTAAAACTGCATTTGTTAACCCTTTCTCTGAAATTCCAAGTTTGGATATTCTTTGTTCTTTCTACACTGCAGAAGGAAAACCTCTTGAAAGTGCTCCTGAGTACATTCTTAAAAAAGCTAACAGAGAATTTGAGAAAGCCACAGGTCTTACATTTAAGGCAATGGGTGAGTTGGAGTACTATATTAAAAGTGCGAACCATACACTTTACCCTGATGTTGATCAAAAAGGATATCACAGCTCGCAACCATTTACAAAATGGGAAAACTTGCGTCGTGAAGCAATGGTATTAATTGCTCAGTGTGGTGGTAAAATTAAATATGGTCACTCTGAGGTAGGAAGCTTTACCACTGGTGAAGATGGATATGAGCAGCACGAAATTGAATTTTTGCCTGTAGAAGCTGAAGATGCAGTAGAACAATTACTAATTGCGAAATGGATTGTTAGAATGCTTGCTGCAAGAGAAGGTGCTTTGGTAAGCTGGGCTCCAAAAATCACTGTAGGTAAAGCAGGTAGTGGTCTTCACATTCACATGTTGGTTGAAAAAGATGGTAAAAACATTTGTATTGAAAATGGTAAGTTAAGCGATACGGCTAAGAAAATGATTGCTGGAATCATGGATCTTTCGGGTGCATTAACTGCATTTGGTAACACCATTCCAACATCTTATTTAAGATTGGTTCCTCATCAAGAAGCTCCTACTTATGTATGTTGGGGAGATAGAAACAGATCGGTATTGGTACGTGTTCCACTTGGATGGGTTGGCGCAACTGATATGATTAAGGATGTGAATCCACAGCAGGATGCTGATCCAAGAGACTTCTCAAGTAAACAAACATTCGAATTTAGAGTTCCTGATGGATCTGCAGATATTTATCAATTGATGGCAGGTTTGATTGTTGCAGGACAACATGGATTACAAATGGAAAACAGCTTACAAAAAGCTGAAGAATTGTATGCTGATGTTGATATTTTCGCACCACATTACAAAGAAAAATTAGAGAAATTAGAACAGTTACCAACTTGCTGTTGGGAAAGTGCTGATTGCCTATTGGAGAAAAGAGAAATTTTCGAGCAAAATGGAGTTTTCCCACAAGGAACAATCGATTCTGTTGTCAAGAATTTAAAACTTTATGAAGATAATGGCTTAAATGATAGAATTCTAGGCAAAGTAGATAAAATTATGGAAATCGTTGAAAAATATATGCACTGCATGTAATGATTTTAGACTAGAAATTAATTATACATTAAAAGATCTGACAGGAATTTCTTGTCAGATCTTTTTTTATAATCTGATATATTGAAAAATTAAGCATTGATATTATCTTCGAAAGAAAATTATTCTCATGAATGTACAAATTGAAGAATCCTGGAAGGAAAAACTAAGTGGTGAATTTTCGAAAGAATATTTTCAACGCCTAGTTCATTTTGTAAAAACAGAATATCAAAGCAAAAAAATCTATCCGCCAGGAAAATTAATTTTTAATGCCTTTAACAAGTGTACATTTGATGATGTGAAATTGGTGATCATTGGACAAGATCCTTATCATGGCTTTGGACAGGCTAATGGCTTATGCTTTTCCGTGAATAATGGAGTTGCCTTCCCTCCTAGCCTGCAGAATATCTTTAAGGAAATTAATTCTGACCTAGGATTAAACATGCCAAAAAGCGGAAATCTTGAAAAGTGGAGTTCACAAGGTGTAATGCTATTAAATGCCACGCTTACCGTTAGGGCTAACCAAGCAGGTTCGCATCAAAACAAAGGTTGGGAACAATTTACCGATGCAGTTATAAAATGCCTTTCGGAAGAAAAGGAAAATCTTGTTTTTCTATTGTGGGGATCATATGCTCAAAGAAAAGGAGAACAAATTAATCGATCGAAGCATTTGGTGCTGAAATCGCCTCATCCATCACCTTATTCGGCTGATCGAGGATTTTTTGGAAACAAACACTTTAGTAAGGCCAATGCATATTTGGAGGAAAAAGGAAAGGCTCCAATCAATTGGAGCCTTTAGTTAATCTTTTTCTATATGGAGCTGGTGAATAATGAATTTTCCGTTTTGTTTTTTCGAAAGAAAGCTTAATCGGAAATTTCCCTTTTTAGTGATTAATTCTCCAGTTGCATATCTAGCACCGGTTTTACCTCCAGCATGCTTCTTTTTAAAATCTGTTGGTGGATAGTCTCTAAAAAACTTATCAAGAATCTGTTTTGCTTGAGATTTGCTATAACTGCCTTCTTTGTCTTGAATCGAAAGTTGGATTCTATCACTAAAATAATTGGACAAACTTGCACAATTTCCTTGCTTGAAAGCAAGTACTAAGTTTTTCGGCAAATCATTCTGAGTTTGCGAACTTACATTCGAAGCAGAAAACAGAACAAATAGAATTCCAACAAATATGTATTTAATAATTCTCATCTGAATAATTTTAATTCATTATCATTTACCTTTACACAAATTCTGTGCGAAAAACATATCGCAAGATAAAAAAAATCTAATCGAGAACCTGATATTGAGCAGATAATTGGTTTTGCCCTATCGATAAAAGGCACAGTATAGCATGGAATTGAAAGGATTTAGGTTTATATTTTTGGGAATACCATATTGTGAAAAAAGATACTTATGAAAGCAACTCTCTTGGTAATTGGAAAAACAGATAAAGACTTTGTTAAAAAAGGCATTGACGAATATCAAAAACGACTTGTACATTACCTTCCGTTTGATTTTAAAATTATTCCCGATTTAAAGAACACAAAAAATCTTTCTGAAAATCAACAAAAACAAAAAGAAGGTGAATTAATTCTGGAAAAACTAAAGCCTACAGACACACTAATTTTATTAGATGAAAATGGCAAGGAGTTCTCATCAGTAGGATTTTCGAAGTTTATGGAACAAAAAATGATTAGTGGAACGCGAAATCTTGTTTTTGTAATTGGCGGGCCTTATGGTTTTTCTGAAGAGGTATACAAAAAAGCACAAGGAAAGGTTTCTTTATCGAAGATGACTTTCTCACATCAAATGATTCGCATGATTTTTATTGAACAACTTTATCGTGCTATGACCATTATAAAAGGAGAACCTTATCATCATGTTTGATGATTTAATTGAATTATGCTAATTTGTGAGAGGTTTAGCATGAAATTTGTTAGTCCAAACAGAAATTTCAAAACAGTCAGCATTGGAAAATAAACTTCTCAAATACATTCTAGGAATATCAGTACTGGTATTTTTCGGCATAGCAATCACTTCTGATTATCTCTTTAATCGTGAGGATAGTTTGCTACAATCGGCAAAAAGAATACAACATGTTTTTAGTGAAAAGGAACCTTCCCTAAAAAAAGATTTAAATGAGTTACGCAATGCCATTGTAAATAAAAATGGTGGATTAAGTGAATACAATAATTTCACGGAATTTGAACATGACCTAAAAAAAGATGGTTTTGTTTTACTAGCATTTAAAGAAGACAGTTTAGGATTTTGGAGTGATAACTCATTTATAATTCCTAAAGTAGAAAGCCTTAAAGAATCGAATGGGAGTGTTAAAAGATTTGAGAATGGCTGGTACTATATTCAAAGACAACAATTAGATAGCATCGATTTGTATGGCTTACTTCTAATTAAAAAGATATATCCGTACCAGAATAAGTATTTAAAGAACCATTTCGATCGAGAGTTTGATATACCCGTTGAGTTTGAAATATCATTAGACAAAGAAAAGGGTGTTCCGATTTTTGATAAAGATGACAACTTTCTGTTTTCATTACAACACAGGGATTATGGCTACAGTGCACCAAAAGCTCAACACCGTATTGGAGCCTTTTATGGCATTTTTATTCTTCTGCTTTTAATCCTAATTAGCATTCTAATACTTGAGATTAGAAATGTAAGAATTGGCTTAAGTGCACTCTTTATTTGGGGAATATCATTATTATGCTTTCGATATTTAATGATACAATACTCATTTCCATCTGTCTTTTCCAATTTGGAAATATTCTCACCAACACTATATGCACGATCATTCTTCTTCCCTTCATTAGGAGATTTTTTGCTGAATGTTCTATTCCTTTACCTTTTCATTTACACCTACTCATCTTACGGATGTAAATATCATATTCTTAAAGGAGTATCAAAAACAGGAGCAAGCATACTATTTGTTTTGTATCTAATGTTGTATTGGACTTTTTTTTACTCAATCCAAGGATTAGTAAGTAGTTTGGTACTAGACTCTAGTTTCAGTCTACAGATGTTTGTTTTCCAAGATTATGGAATTTATGTATTTGTTGGGTTTCTGATTTTGCTATTGTTAATGTATTCTTTAGGGCACTTTGCTTACCTTATTGCAGCCTTATCAAGATCTAGATGGAATTTGTGGAAATATTTGATTTATGTATTTACAGTTTCCATTCCAGCCATCGTATATCTTTTCCTTTATTCATTCGAACCTCAAAGCTATCTCTTTTTAATCTTACCATTAATCATTCTATTACTTGTAGGATTTGCAAGCTATAAAGCTGCCAAAGGAAGCTACTACTCGTTAATGATTGTATTACTACTATTGGTAGCCATAGCTGTAACCGGAATAATAAATGTGCTCTCAGAAAAGAAAGAAGCTCAAAATAGATTGGTAACGGCAATGAATCTTTCTACAGAATACGATCCTACTTCTGAAAATTTGTTGGTTCACTTGCAAAAAGATCTCGATTCAGATAAGAAGTTAAAACAAATGTGTCAACATCCATTTAGAAATGAAGTACGCATAATGGATCACATTCAAGATCGATACTTTTCCGGATATTGGGATCAGTATTATCACCAGATCACAATTTGTAACGAATCTGATGATTTAAGTATTGAACCAGACAATGATGTCAGAAATTGTTTTGAGTTCTTCGAAGAGATGATTCTTCAGTCAGGAGAAGAAATTCCTAATACAAAGTTCTATTATCTGAATGATTTCGACGGAATGGTTTCCTATCTGGGGAAACTTGAATTTAAAACCAAAAGAATGGGTTTGGTTCGAGTTTTTATTCGTCTTGATTCCAAACTTGGCAATGAAGGAATTGGATATCCAGATTTATTACTCGATGAAAAAGTTACTTTAAAACAAAGAGGAAATGAATATTCTTATGGGAAATATAGTGATGGTAAATTGATTGCTTCCTCAGGGAAATTCAATTATTACATGAGTGAAAAGGTATTTGGAATCAACAAAGAGAAATCATTCCATGTAAAACTTGACGATTACGATCATCTCGTTTATCGATTTGATAACAATACTGTTGTGGTAAGTTATCCTATTGTTAGCTGGTACAACAGAGTTATAACCGTTCCTTACATTTTTGTATTTCTTTATTTGTTTGGCATGTTTATATGGCTTTTAAGCCGATTCCCCTGGAAATTTAAATTCAACATGAGCTTTAAGTTTAGAATACAATACTCAATTGTAGGATTGCTAATGCTATTTTTTTTACTGTTGGGTGGAGGTACTGTTTATTATACAATTGAAAGATCAGAAGAACTTAATAATAGAAAATTAGAAGAGAAATTACAATTGGTAAAACAAGAAGTAATTTCGAGCTTAGGCGAAAATATAAATGTAAACTTTTTAACAGATCGCTTGCGAAGACTTTCCAGTCTAATTTATGCTGATATTCACTTGTATGATTTATCAGGAGAACTAATCACCTCATCGCGTCGCGAAATATTTGAAAAGAAGCTTCAGTATAAGAAGATGAACTTTGCAGCCTACTACCAATTGTTTTTTAAAGAAAAAACAAGCTTTATTCACAAGGAAGAAATTGGTAAAATGTCTTATTTATCGGCTTACGAAACCATAGTCGATGAAAACAATAAGGTTATTGCATTTGTAAACCTTCCTTATTTTACCAAAAGTCAGGAGTTGGAAAAAGAAATGTTCAACCTCATTTTAACAGGAGTTAACTTACATGTATTTATGATCTTGTTGGCCATATTCCTTTCCGTTTTTATTTCCAACAAGATTACATATCCATTAAGAATTATTCAGAACAGGTTAAAAGCCACTCGATTTGGTTCATACGGCGAAAAAATTGAATATTCAAAAGATGATGAGATTGGAAGTCTGATTAATGAATATAACCAGATGCTAGTTGAGCTTTCAGATAGTGCAGAAAAGTTGGCTCGCTCAGAAAGAGAATCCGCATGGAGAGAAATGGCTCGTCAAATAGCTCACGAAATTAAAAATCCTTTAACTCCAATGAAGCTAAGCATTCAGTTTTTGCAAAAACGTTTCGAGGATAAATCTGAAAATAGAGAAGAGCATTTGCAACAAGTAAGCAAGACGTTAATCGAGCAGATTAATGCTTTGTCTTCAATAGCCACAGCCTTCTCAAATTTTGCAAAAATGCCAACCGCAAATAATGAAGCACTGAATCTTGTTGATATATTAAATCATGTTGTTTCCTTGTTCAGAAATGATGAACTGGATTTAAAACTTCAGCTAAATGGAATTGAAACAGCCAATGTATTTGTTGATAAAGAGCAGTTTATTCGAGTATTTGTGAATTTAATAAACAATGCCATTCAATCCATTCCTGAAAATAGAGATGGACAAGTAATTGTTGAGCTGGAAGAAGAAAAAGAATACTTTAAAGCTTGTGTAATTGACAATGGTAACGGAATTAGTAATGACATAAAGGAAAGACTTTTCTATCCTAATTTCACTACCAAATCGGGTGGAATGGGATTAGGTTTGGCCATCGTTAAAAACATCGTTAAAAACGCAAAAGGTGAAATTTGGGTAGATTCGGAACAAGGAGTCGGTTCATGCTTTAACCTTAGAATTCCTAAAAGAAAAGATGAATAATGAAGCTGAAAATACTATTAGATAATACAGCAGCAGAAGGTTTTGAATCGGTTCATGGATTTTCTGTACTTGTCGAATCCGATAAGAAAATTTTATTCGATGCAGGTCCAAACAAGTTATTTGCAAAGAATGCCAGAAAGTTAGATGAAGATTTTTCTGATATCGATTCTGTAATTCTAAGTCATGGTCATTGGGATCATGGAGATGGTTTAAAGTATTTATCAGGTAAAGAGCTGATTTTACACCCTGATTGTTTTATTGCCAGGCATCGAAAACGCAACAACACCCACGTAGGTTTATCTATGAACAAAGAGGAGCTTTTGAAGAACTTTAAAATAACGGAAAGCAAAAAGCCTTTGTGGATTTCTGAAAATATGGTGTTCTTGGGAGAAATCCCAAGGGTTAATGATTTTGAATCGAAAGAAAGTCCTTTTCTTTTACCCGATGGATCTCCCGATTTTGTTCCTGATGATTCAGCAATTGCAATAATCAGCAGCAAAGGATTAATTGTGATTAGTGGTTGTGCTCACTCAGGCATTTGTAATACGGTTGAATACGCTAAAAAAATTAGTAAAATAGATACTGTTTATGCAGTAATTGGCGGTTTTCATTTGAAGGAAATAGACGAACTTACCATTAAAACAATTGAATATCTAAAAGCTGAAAACATTAAAATTCTTGGGCCAACTCATTGCACAAGTTTCAAAGTTCGCGATGAATTTGCAAAAAGCTTCAACTTGTTGGAATTGGCAGCGGGTGCAGTTATAGAGCTATAATTACTTTACCTCATCCATGTTAATCAAATTGTTCAGAATTGCATATACCGTTAAGCCAGAAACAGATTTGATTCCAAGTTTTTGCGTTATGTTTTTACGATGGGTAACTACGGTATGTATGCTAATAAACAACTGATCTGCAATCTCTTTATTGGTTAATCCCAAGGCAATGTGTTTCAATATATTTTGTTCTCTCGAACTTAAAGTTTCATTCGACTTATTAATTCGTTTTTTTTCTGCCTTCTGATTCACTATCTCCTCAATAATTTCGAGAATTTTAGATTGATTATCCTTATAATGAATAAAAGCATCAGCATTATATGTGTCTTCAATTGACTTGTCTTCCGATATCAATACCAAACTCATTTTGTTGGCAGCAACAAAAGGCTTTTTCAAATCTTCATAATCGGAATCAAACATATTCGGATTGGCAATTAAAATATCAGGCTTTAATCGATTCACAATATCGCATAGCTCTGCTTTATTCGAAACAGACTGAAGAATTTCAACATTCCCAAGCTTTTGAATTACTGAGCTAAGTCCTTTTCGAATCAAACAAGTGCTTTCTGCAATTAGTATAGAAATTCTAGGCATAAACGAACATTAAAACAGGTTCTTAATTGATTTTTCCATTAAAATGATTTTCGGAATTAAAACCTTATCCTCAATTCTGGAATGATAATTCAAATCTTCCTCTAGCCTAAATAAGTCTTGAATAATACTATGATATAGGTTGGTATTGGCAGGCGGAGCAACATATTTAATCATGATGGTTCGCAAATCCATAAGTTTTTCCTCAACATCATCGTGCTCTTCCTCATATTCCTCAATCGAAAATGACTCAAAAACCTTTTTATTCTTATCAGTAAATTGTTCTGATTTTATTATCTCATCTACGGCCAATACATATGGGAACACAACATCTTCCTCACGCATAATGTGTTCTGTAAGCTCCGATTTGTATCCTTCGAAAAAATTTCTAATCAGGGCAATATACTTTTTGTCCTCATTACCTTCCAATTCCAGGCTTTTAATTTTTTGCTCAATATCGGTTACTGTATTATTCAAATAACTGGCATGAGTCATTTTAAGATAAGCGATAATTTCACGTACCGGAATACTTTGTAGTTCTTCTTTGGGAAAATAATCCTGATCATGATAAGCATTTACCAACTGAAGAAAAAAGTTCAAATCAACTTCATTCTCTTCACAAACCTGATCAACTGTTTTATCTCCAAATCCCAATTCAATTCCAAAACGATGAATAACAGGTATTAGCATGTAATTCATTTGAATCACATCTGCCATTTTCATACTTTTCTTTATATGCATACTCGTATTTTAATTCAATCTAAATTAGTAATTTTTTGGAGATCTAATAAGACATGAAAGAAAAAAGCAATCGAAAACCGAAACCAAATGAGTAAAAACACTAAAAAGAAATATTATGGCAAAAGATTTCTCGAATTCATCTGGCCTCAGTTCCGGGAGCTCGTTTTTAAGTCATTACAAACTTAGTTTGCTTAACTTGCGTTCGCAATACCAACAATTAGGTATTCTTTTACTTTTCGAAATGTATTTTCTCCTTAATGTGAAGGATTCTTGATTTTGCATACTCGTAACGCTCACCTCCAATATCATCTGTTTCTCTAATGTATTGCGAATAATATTTCAGTGCTTTCTTTTTATTATCGCCAAATTCCTCGTAAGTAGTAGCAATTTCGTATAACACTTCTGGATTGGAATTATCCAGTTCAAAGTGTTTTTTATATTCAATTACTGCTTTTTGAAATTCACGAGTCGCATTATATGCTTTTGCCAAATACAAATGTATTGATGATTTAATTGCAGGTGTAATATAAACCAAAGAGTTATTCAAATACTCTATCCCTTTTTTGTTATCATTTAAACGAGAGTGACAGACACCAAGATAAAAATTAAGCATTGGATCTTTTTCAAAAGTTTCACCACAAGCTAAAAATGATTTAATAGCATTTTCATATTGCCTGGTTTGCATATAACAAACTCCCAACTGTTTGTATCCACTAAGGTTTAGTTTTTTTCTCGTCTCAAGATCTTTGTAAATGTTTAAAGCATTCTCGTACCATTCCAAACCAACCAAACACTGGGCTTTCTTTTTCTGTATCAGATGATTGTTAGGATAAGTTTCAAGCCCTTTATTACAAAAATCCAAAGCTTGTTCGTAACCTTGCATTTCATAAAATTTCTGAATCACATGAAGAATAACCGATAAGTCTTTTGGATTAAGTTCATATGCCTTTAAATATGATGCCAATGCACCAATAAAATTCTGCATTTTTCCTTTCAAGTTGGCAGCTTGTTTGTGCAAATATGGGTTTAAAGAATCACGCACAATTAATTTCTCATAAATATCTAATCCCTTACGGTAATTGCTAAGGTTAGCATATGTTTTTGCCAACAATAAACTACCTTGATAATGCATTGAATCAACGGCTTGAAGTTTTAATAGTTGTTTTTGAGATTCAGGATAATTTCCCGATGAATAAAGGCAATTGCTGTAATTAAATATTGTGGCTGTTGAATTGGGATGTAACCTGTGTGCTTTCTGATAATTCTCGATTGCGGGAACATACTGATTTAGGCTTTGATATGCTTTCCCCAAACGAAAATACAGCTTACTATTTGTACTATCCTTTGCAATCATTTGCTTAAGAATTGGAATAGCACTTTCATATTCTCCATTAAAAAGCAATTGGTCTACCTTATTGGTACGTTGCGAGGATGCATTGGGGATAAAGAAAATACTTGTAAGTATTAGGGTAAAAATAAATTGTTTCATTGGGTTGTAATTTCATAATTATCATATAAATATAACTAATTAATTAGTTTAAAAAAATAATTATAAAATTTAGATCAAAAAAAACCGATTCAGAAATTCTGAATCGGTTGATATGATTGCTTTGTAGCAATTATTTTTTTCTCATAAAAATCTGAATCGGAACCCCTGTAAATGCCCAGTTTTTACGAATCTGGTTTTCAAGGTACCTTTTGTAAGGATCTTTAATGTACTGTGGCAAGTTACAATAGAATGCAAAAGTTGGAGCCAAAGTAGGCAATTGAGTTACGTACTTAATCTTAATGAATTTCCCCTTTACCGAAGGAGGAGTAAACGCAGCAATGGCATCCTGCATTACCTTATTTAATTCAGAAGTTTGAATCTTACGTACTCTATTTTCATATACTTCCAATGCAGATTCCAACACATTTAATAATCGTTGTTTGGAAAGTGCAGATGTAAAGATGATTGGTACATCATTAAAAGGAGCAATTTTATTTCTGATTTCTTGCTCGAACTCTTTCATGGTGTTGGTTTCTTTCTCAATCAAATCCCATTTGTTCACCATGATCACAACACCCTTTCTGTTTTTGATAATCAAATCAAAAATACTCAGATCCTGAGCTTCTACACCACGTGTTGCATCAAGAATCAGAACACAAACATCAGCAGTTTCAATGGTTCTAATCGAACGCATTACCGAATAGAATTCCAAGTCCTCATTCACCTTTGGTTTTTTACGAACTCCGGCGGTATCTACCATCATAAAGTCGTGCCCAAATTTTTGGAATCTTGTATGAATTGAATCTCTGGTTGTACCGGCAACATCGGTAACAATATTTCTTTCGATACCAATTAAAGCATTTACTGTTGATGATTTTCCTACATTAGGACGACCAACAAATGCAAGTCTTGGTAAATCGCTGTCTTCTTCTTCTGGCTTTTCTTCAAAATCACCCACAACAGCATCAAGCAAATCTCCGGTTCCCGAACCATTCACCGATGATATTGGATAAACAACATCGCCAATTCCCACTGAGTAAAACTCATTTGCCGCAAAAATTAAATCGCTGTTATCTGCCTTATTGGCTACCAGGTAAACCTTTTTTGTAGTTCTGCGAAGAATTCGCGCAACAGCCTCATCCAAGTCTGTCAATCCATGCTGAACATCCAATACAAATAAAATGGCATCGGCCTCATCAATAGCCAGCATTACCTGCTTGCGGATTTCTTCATCAAAAACATCTTCCGAGTTAAATGAATATCCACCTGTATCAATTACCGAAAACTCTTTTCCATTCCAGTCTGCTTTCCCGTAATTACGATCGCGGGTTACACCGGCAGTTTCATTTACAATCGCTTTTCGGCTTCCTATTAATCGATTAAAAAGTGTAGATTTTCCAACATTTGGACGACCTACTATTGCAACTATATTACTCATTTTCTTATTCAGTTATCGGTTATCAGTAAACAGTTATCAGTTATTAACTGTTATTTGATAACTGCATTATTGATTATATCCGAATCCTTTTAATTTATTCTCTTTATTTCTCCAGTCTTTGGCAACTTTAACGTAAATCTTTAAAAATACTTTCTTACCAAAGAATGCTTCCATATCTTTTCTGGCTTCGGTTCCAACTTTTTTAAGTGCTTTACCTTGGTGACCAATAATGATCCCTTTTTGTGACATTCTTTCAACATTAATCACCGCCATAATGTTGATAATCTTAGGCTCATCTTTAAACTCTTCTACTTCAACTTCCACAGCATAAGGAATTTCCTTATCGTAATTTGTCAATACTTTTTCTCTGATGATTTCATTCACAAAGAAACGGGCTGGCAAGTCAGTCATTTCGTCCTTAGCAAAGTAAGGAGGTCCTTCAGGCAATAGCTCTAAAATTCTATCAAATAAATTAGAGACATTAAAATTCTCTTTTGCCGACATAGGGAAAATTTCTGCTTTTGGCAGCTTTTCTTTCCACATGTCCATCATCTCAACAAGTTTATCCTGAGTTGTCAAGTCAATTTTATTCAAAATCAGGATAACCGGAGTGTCAGTGTTCTGAACCTTTTTTAAGAAATCTTCATTCTTGTCAATGGTTTCAACCACATCGGTAACATATAAAATAATGTCAGCATCAACCAATGCAGATGTTGAAAACTTCATCATCGATTCCTGAAGTTTGTAATTCGGTTTCAATACTCCCGGAGTATCAGAATATACAATTTGAAAATCTTCACCATTTACAATTCCCTTAATTCTGTGGCGGGTAGTTTGCGATTTCGATGTGATAATCGAAATGCGTTCACCAACCAAATTGTTCATTAAGGTTGATTTTCCAACGTTCGGATTTCCAATGATATTTACAAAACCTGACTTATGAGGCATACTTACTCCAATTTAGTGATTTAAAAATTTTTGCAAATATAGAACAATTAATGCCATTTACGAAAATGTCTAACAATCATTAAGCTTGATACTTGTATTTTTTTTAGATTAAAAATCTATAATGAACTGTTAATATTGTTTAAAGCATATCAGCTTCATTTGTTTTTAAAACTTAAAGATCTATATTTGTAGCAGAAACAGCGCTTAAAAACTCTGTTTCAACATATTTTATTGTTTCTTCAGGGCAGGGTGAAATTCCCGACCGGCGGTGATAGTCCGCGAATCTGTAAAAAGATTGAACTGGTGAGATTCCAGTACCGACAGTACAGTCTGGATGGGAGAAGAAAAACAATTGATCGATTTGATTAATTCATGTCATTGGAAAAATTAATTCCAGTTGGCAAACCGTATAATAAATGCCCTGAATAGTAATTACTGTTCAGGGCTTTTTGTTTTTAAATATATGAGCAAGAAATACGAATACATGCACAGAGCTTATGAGCTTGCCAAAAAAGGAGTTGGAAGAGTAAGTCCAAATCCCCTGGTTGGTGCTGTAATTGTAAAAGGCAATAAAATCATTGGGGAAGGCTATCATGAATTTTATGGCGGTCCTCATGCCGAAGTAAATGCTTTCCGTTCGGCCAAAGAATCGGTTGAAGGAGCTACCATGTACGTAACTCTTGAACCATGTTCGCACTATGGAAAAACACCTCCTTGTGCCGAAGCCATTGTAAAAAATAAAATTGGAAAAGTAGTTATCGGCATGCTCGATCCTAACCCACTGGTTGCTGGTCGTGGAGTAAAAATCTTGGAAGAAAATGGCATTGAGGTTGATTTCGGATACTTGTGCGAAGAATTGACCGAAATGAATAAAACCTTCCTAAAATTTATTCAATCGAAAACACCTTACGTGATAATGAAAACTGCCATGACACTGGATGGAAAAATTGCCAGCAAAACAGGTGATTCGCGTTGGGTATCGAATGAAAAATCGAGAGCTAAGGTTCATGAATTAAGAAACGAACTGTCAGGAATCATGGTTGGTGTTGATACTGTAATTGCTGATGATCCAATGCTTACAACAAGACTGGAGAATGGAAATAGTCAGAATCCAATTCGTATTGTTGTAGATAGCAAAGCGAGAATTCCTTTGGATGCTAAGATTTTAAATACTTCGAATCAGGCAAAAACCATTTTAGCTGTTACCGAAAAGGCAGATCTCGATAAAATCAAGCAGATTGAAGCCAAAGGGAATCAAGTTTTAAAAGTAGATGCATTAAATGATCGAATAGATTTAAATGCTTTGATGCAAAAGTTAGGAGAACAAAACATCGATGGCCTATTATTGGAAGGCGGAGCTACTTTAAACTTTTCAGCATTGCAATCTGGAATTGTTGATGAAGTTGTTTCTTTTGTCGCACCTAAAATAATTGGAGGTAATGCTAAAAGTCCGGTAGGAGGAGAAGGCATTGAATTGATGAAGGATGCCATAGAATTAGATGATATTAAATTGCAACAATTGGGAAATGACCTAATGTTGTTAGGAAAAATAAAAAAGTAGCAGTTTCTGATTACTGTTTACTGATAACTGATAACTGAAAAATGTTTACAGGACTAGTAGAAGAAATAGGACAAATTAAAGCCATAGAACGAGGAGCAAAATCGATTCGTTTGAGTATTTCTGCCAGTAAAATTATGGATGATGTAAAATTGGGCGATAGCATTGCAACCAATGGCATTTGTCTAACGGTAGTAAGTTTCAACTCTGCCGGTTTTACAGCTGATGTTATGCCGGAAACCATGAGTAGAACCAGTTTTGGTGCACTTGGTACTGGTAGCAAGGTGAATTTAGAAAGAGCTGTTCGTGTTGGCGATCGATTGGGTGGACACATGGTAAGTGGTCATGTGGATGGCTTAGGAGAAATTGTAGGGCAAGAAAAAGATGACAATGCCATTTGGGTGAGTATTGCTGCTCCAAAAAATATCTTGAAATATGTGATTGAAAAAGGCTCAATTGCTATTGATGGTATTAGCTTGACAGTAGCCTATGTGGATGAGAAGATATTTAAAGTATCAATCATTCCTTTAACTCAATACGATACAACTTTAACATCTAAAAAAGCTGGTGAGAAAGTCAATTTGGAATGCGACATGACAGCTAAATATATAGAGAAATTCATGTTCCACAGAGAGGAAGAAGAAAAATCGGAGAAATCGGATATTTCAATGGATTTTTTAAAAGAAAACGGATTTGCATAAACAAGACAACAAACAAGATAAGTAATGGAATTTCATACTATTGAAGAGGCGATTGAAGACATCAGACAAGGTAAGATGATTGTAGTGGTGGATGATGAAGATCGCGAGAATGAAGGTGATTTATTAATGGCTGCCGAAATGGTAACCCCTGAGGCAATTAATTTTATGGCTCGTCAGGCCGGAGGATTAATTTGTATGCCAATAGTAAAAGAGCGTTTGGACGAATTGGATATCGATATGATGGTGTACAACAATACCGATGCCAAGCAAACTGCTTTTACTGTTAGTATAGATGCAGCTGATTGTACAACCGGAATTTCTGCTCATGAACGTGCTCATACCATTAAAAGAGTATTGGAAAATGATGCTAAACCAGAAGATTTTACTCGTCCGGGACACATTTTCCCATTGGTAGCTCGTAAAAATGGTGTATTGGTTCGTGCTGGTCATACCGAAGCAGCTGTAGATTTGGCTCGTATGGCAGGTTTGTATCCTGCAGGTGTGATTTGTGAAATCATGAACGAAGATGGTACAATGGCTCGTGTTCCTCAATTGAAGGAATATATCGAAAAGCACGACCTGAAAATGATCACCATTGCTGATTTAATAGAATATCGTCGCCAGACAGAAACCATGATTGAAAAGGTGACCGAAACTGCTATGCCAACACAGCATGGAGAATTCAGAGCTCATGGTTATGTGAATAAAATTACCGGCGAACATCATGTTGCCTTGGTAAAAGGGAATGTTGATACCGATGAGCCTATTCTTACACGTGTTCATTCTGAATGTTTAACTGGAGATGCTTTTGGTTCGCTTCGTTGCGATTGTGGAGAGCAATTACAGGAAGCACTAAAAAGAATTGAAAAAGCTGGCCGTGGTGTATTGTTGTACATGCGTCAAGAAGGTCGTGGAATTGGTTTGATCAACAAGCTTCGTGCCTACCAATTACAAGATATGGGAATGGATACTGTTGAAGCAAACCTTGCTCTTGGCTTTAAAGCTGACTTGCGTGATTATGGTATTGGAGCTGCAATTCTTGCCGATTTGGGAGTTAAGAATTTAAAACTAATGACCAACAATCCACTAAAAGTAGCAGGCTTAAAAGGTTACGGCATCAAGATTGTTGATCGTGAAGAAATTGAAATGACACATCATGAAAAAAATGAATTTTACATGATGACCAAAATGAAAAAAATGGGTCACATGTTACATCAGGATGTGAAGTGGAATCTTCAAAACGATGATAAGAAAGTAAAAGGAATTGAATAAAAAATAATCGAAAAATAGATAATAAAATGAATACAATTGAAGGTAAATTAGTTGCTGAAGGTCTTAAGTTTGGTATCGTAACAGGTCGTTTTAACGAGTTTATTGGAAGCAAATTGTTAGGTGGTGCATTGGATGCAATCAAGCGTCATGGTGCATCAGAAGATGATGTTGATGTTGCTTGGGTTCCAGGTGCATTCGAAATTCCATTGATTGCAAAGCGCATGGTAAAAAGTGGAAAGTATGATGCTGTAATCTGTTTAGGTGCAGTAATCAAAGGTTCTACGCCTCACTTCGACTATGTTTCAAACGAAGTAACTAAAGGTGTAGCACATGTATCATTAGATTCAGAAGTTCCTGTAATTTTCGGTGTTTTAACTGTTGATACAATTGAACAAGCTATTGAACGTGCGGGTACAAAAGCAGGTAACAAAGGTTACGAAGCTGCAGTTTCTGGTATTGAAATGGCTAACTTATTAAAGCAATTGTAATATACCATTTATACTAAAAGATTATATCTTGGTATAATTCTACATTACAGATAAAAAATACTTCATACCAAAAAGTATAAAAGCAAAGAGGCTATCTTTAAAAGATAGCCTCTTTTGTATAAAGTGTATTTTCTTCACACCAAATCACATGCATCTGCAGGCATCCAGTGTTTATCTTTCCCATCCCATTTTACATTGCAACCAATTGGATTGGTCACTGGAGTTGAAATTGTCTTTCCATCCAAATACTCAATAATTGCTCTTTCCAAATCACGTACAGTAACTTTCGAAGTATCCTTCGGATTATCAACAGCTCTTCCCGTATAGATCAACTCCCTCTTCTCATTAAACAAATAAAAGTGTGGTGTCCTTAAAGCACCATAACTAAAGGCTATCTCTTGAGTTTCATCATGCAAATAAACCCAAGGAAAATCATTCTCTTCCATTCGGGTAACCATGTGGTCATAGTCATCTTCTTCGTATGTATTGGGAGAATTGGAATTAATTCCAACAAATTCAACTCCATGCGGTATATACTTGTCTGCAATGGCTCTGGTATCCTCATCCGATCCAACAACATAAGGGCAATGATTACAAGTAAAGAAAACCACCAGCAATTTCGATGACTTAAAATCGTTTAACTTATATCGAATACCATCAGTTGCAATCAAATTAAATGCGGGAGCTTTATCTCCAATTTGTAAGGTAAATGCCATTTCTTTCTAGTTTAAAGTTGTTACTCCTTTAAATTTACCGATTATTTTGATAAGTTCTAAATTATCAAGACTGATTTTTAGCATTAACCTTCCATTAATTTAACATTATCTCCTCCCAATTTCTCCTTTAATATTAACACTCATTTAGTAGTAGTTTTAGATACATAAAAGCTGTATTTTTTATACTTGCTATAATAATCATACTATCTCAAGCCTCATAAATTTTAAATAAAAATCCCTGGAAACAGGTCGTCGGGTTTGTCAATTAAGTCGATACTACTTTCCTTTCGTCACCGGCGATTCTGTTTCTGATTTTACTCCCAATCAGGATAAATCAGATACTTTTTACGGATATTTTTATAAGCTTTCAAATCTTCTTGCCAGCTTTCTCTAATGTCTTCCTCACTCATTCCCTTTTCTATTTGCAGTTTCAACTGATTGGTTCCCGCCAAGTTTCTAAAAAAAGTATTAAAGAATTTTTTATTAGCCTGAAGTTGTTGGTAAGCCTTGATTAGAAAAGACAAATCAAGCGCTTTTCTGTTTCTAAAATCTACCAAATTGTAACTACACAAATCATATCCATAACACACTTTGCCTTTAAATTTGGGATATTTGCTTGCTCCAGGAATACTTCTAGGCGTAAAAGAATAACCGTCATTCTTCATATTCGGATGTCCGAAACATTGGAATGGATAATCAGTTCCTCGTCCTGCACTTACCGTGGTACCTTCGAAAAAACACAAAGATGGATACAAGGCAACCGAAAGTGAGTTAGGAAGATTAGGTGATGGCTTAACTGGTAAATCGTAAATTTGATTTCGATTCCAATTTCTACAAGGAATCACTGTAAGATCACACTTTACACTTCCCTTTAACCAAGCTTCACCATTAATCATTTTTGCATACTCTCCAATAGTTAATCCATAAACAACAGGTACCGGATGCATCCCAACGAATGAAGCGTATTTTTTTTCTAAAAGCGGTCCATCCACGTAATGAGCATTAGGGTTTGGTCGATCTAAAACGATAAGTGGTATATTTTGCTCGGCACATATTTCCATCACATAATGCAATGTTGAAATGTAGGTGTAAAACCGAACCCCTACATCCTGAATATCAAACACCATTACATCAATGCCTTGTACTTCTTCTTTGCTTGGTTTAAAATGTTTGCCATACAGAGAAACTATGGAAATGCCAGTTTTTACATCTTTGCTGTTTTTAATTTTCTCTCCAGCATCGGCAACACCTCGAAATCCATGTTCAGGACTAAATATTCTTTGAATTTTAATGTTTTTTGCAAACAGAAAATCAACTAAATGCTGATTCCCAACCAAAGAGGATTGATTGCCCACAAACCCAACCGATTTGCCTTGAAGCAATGGCAGATAATCCTGAGTATTCTCAGCACCCGGTAATATTTTTAATTCATTCTGTTGTGCACAGGATGTACTCACAATAAACAAGCACATCAAAATTGTATATAAATAAACTCTCATGATATGATTCTTTTCAATTTTAAACAAGATGTAACGATTATGAATTTCGATATTTTCAATTCGAGTTGTAAAATATAAAATTCACCAAACACCCAAAAACATTCGAAATCAATTGCAAATAAAAATAAATTTTAATCATATGAAATTACTACTTTTGTGTTAATCTTAACAAAAAGAATATCAATTTGAATCTGGAATTATTTATAGCTAAAAAAATTACTACGGGTGAAAAAGGCGAAAAGAAAATGTCGCGCCCGATTATTAAAATTGCCAAACTTAGCATTGCGCTTGGCATTAGTGTTATGATTTTAGCTGTAGCCATTGTAACTGGCTTTAAATCTGAAATTACCAACAAAGTAACTGGTTTTGGTTCACATATTCAGATTACCAACTACGATAATAATTCTTCTTTTGAAACCCAACCAATTGATAAAAGCATTATCGATACGAATCTGATAAAGCAGATTCATGGGATTCGACACATACAAGCTTTTGCAACAAAACCTGGTATTCTAAAAACAAAATCAGAGATTCAAGGTATTGTATTAAATGGCATTGGAAAAGATTACGACTGGAGCTTTTTCAGTAAAAACTTGGTTGAAGGTGAAATATTCAAACTAGAAGAAAAGAGCAGTAATCAAATTCTAATCTCAGAAAAATTATCGAAGCTACTGCAAGTTAAAATTGGCGATAAAATATCAGTTTACTTTATCCAACAACCTCCTCGCGAAAGACGCTTTGTTATTTCAGGTATCTACAATACCGGAATGGAAGAGTTCGACAAACTGTTCTTGGTTTGCGATATGCGTCATATCCAAAAACTAAACGACTGGGAAGAAAATCAAGTTAGTGGATATGAAATTTTTATCGATGATTTTGATGAAATATCAGAGCTTACTTACCTGGTAAAACAAAGTACCGCAAGTTCTTTCACAAAAGAGGGAGGCAGTGTAAAAGTTCGAAATATTCTTAGAAAATATCCTCAAATTTTCAGTTGGCTCGATATGCTGGATCTTAATGTTTGGATTATCCTATCACTAATGATTCTGGTAGCAGGTATCAATATGGTTTCTGGATTACTGATCATCATTCTGGAAAAAACCAATATGATTGGGATTTTAAAAGCACTGGGAACAAAAAATTGGTCAATACGAAAAGTATTCCTTTACCAATCAAGCATGATAATTGGCAAAGGAATGTTATGGGGTAATGTTATTGGTATAGGCTTGTGTCTTTTGCAATATTATTTTGAGATCATCCCGTTAGATCCTACCAACTATTACGTTGATACCGTACCGGTTAATATAAAACTTAGTCATTTACTTTTATTAAATGTTGGAAGTTTAATTGCTACAGTTGCCATGTTACTAATTCCATCCTATTTAATTACAAAAATTAGTCCGGCTAAAGCCATTAAATTCGATTAAACTATTTCTGCCAACTGGCAACTGCCAATCTCTTTTTACCATCCATTTTAATACTTAATGGCTTGGCAAAACGTACATGCTTAACCGCACCATATTCAGCTATCAAATCCTGTTTTCCGAGCAGTTCATAATCCACAAATGAAGTTTCGGAATGATGATGAACAGAACAATAGCCAATATTCATTGATGTTACATTATGGAAAAAGTGCGAGCCTGATGAAGCCTCCAATGGGTAATCTGCAAAGCTGGTTTCTACAATCAGTTTTGCATTTGATATATCGTTCCATTTCACAGGAATTCCAATCCATTTGTCTCTTGTTCCCCATCTTCCCGGACCAACCAGCACATAGTTCTTATTTTGCAATCGCATTTTCTCATTCACCGAAGAAATAATTGATGCAATTTCAGGGGTCATTTCCTTTTTAAATAATTCAGGAGCCACATAAATTACATCGCATACCGTATCAATCAGACCATTTCCCATGCTCATTTCAGAAAGTAACATCAATCTGTTTCGATCAACCTCTTCCAAATCAACATTATAATCATCAACATTTCCGATTAAAGGTTTTATTTGAAGTAAATAAAAAGATGCCTTTCCCTTTTTATCTTTGGTCAAATCAACCGCAAATTCAATTTCTATTGGCGATCCCATTGCCTCTTTCACAATATCCAAAACCAATTCTATTGTCTTTGCCAATGGAATGTAGTCGTACTTCAGAATATTGGCAAAATTTACAATTCGCGGTCCATAAGCATCTAGTCCTGGACTAATGGTATCATTAACCGAATTGTAAACCGATGCACAATGGGTAAGATTACCGTGTTCTTCCGCATCATCAATTTCCAGTCGAATTAAACCTGCTGTTTCTCCCTCCAATAAATCCACATCTTTCTTCTTCAGGTCAACTGCATAAAATTCAACCTGCGAATTTTTGAACTGATCTTTAGGCGAATTGTTTTCGATAGTTGGAAAAACTGGAGAAAACCTGCAGGCCTTTTCTCCATCCACTACATATTTTCCCAAACCTACAGCAATTACAGCATAGCCTTCTTCAGGCTTCATGTGTCCGTAAGGATAATAATTGTAGGATTGGGCTACGCCTGAAATATGTGGATAGAAAGTATCTTCATAACGATTGCCAACTACTTCCTGAATAACAACAGCCATCTTCTCCTCTTCAAGTTTGTAATTTAAAGCCTGAACATTAGCACGTGATTCCTCAGAAAAAATAGAAGCATAAACCAGTTTTATGGCATCAGTAACTTGTTTTACCCTTTCATTCAAATCAGGATGATTGTTAGGAACCAAATAGGTTTGAAAAACTCCTGCCACAGGCTGCAATAAAGAATCTTCAAACAATCCAGAAGAACGAATGGCCAATGGTTGATCAAAATTCATCAACATGATCCTGATTTTTTGCACCAGTCTTAATGTAAGATCCGAAGCCAAGAACAAACGCTGCACTTCCTTGTAATCGGGCAAATCTTTGGTTCTATCCAATAAATTATTTCTATCGATAAACGATTCATATTCGTCAACACCAATAACTGCAGTCATTGGAGCTTTAATATTGATATCTTTAATGTATCGGCTCAAGTCAAGATTAAACAACATTGAATTGATAAAAGCCAAACCTCTTCCCTTTCCTCCCAAAGAACCTGTTGAAAGGGTCACGATATTATTGGCATTAAGCACTTGATCGGAATTGAACTCAACCACTTTACCTTTGTTCTTCTCATTCCTATAATTCTGAATCACATTAATCAGGTAGTCGCGAACATCTTCGGCTGATTTAAAATCACCTATATTGTAGGGAGCAATCATTTTTGCAACACGTATCTCACCTCGCGCCATCAACCAAAGTGAGAAATGATTTTTATTGGCATGATAAACCAAAGACTCTGCAGGAATATGATACAAGTACTCTTCAAATTCCCTTAAAGATTTTGCCGTAGCAATTTCATTACCATCAGCGTCTTTGTATACAAAATCGCCAAACCCCAGAAACTGTCGGATAAACAAGCGAATATCATGACGCAATGTTTCTGAATTTTTGTTGATAAAACTACACTTTAAATTAAATGCATGAGCTGCATTGGTAACATCCGAAGATTGTAGGATTACAGGTAAATTTGGATATTCATCCTTAATTTCTTTCACCAATTGTATTCCGGCATCTTCTTCGAATACTCCTTCTTTTGGAAATTTCACATCCGAAATTAAGCACAACAGAAAATCTTTAAACTTGTAATAAATATTCATGGCCTCTTCGTAATTCGAAGCCAGCAAGATTTTCGGACGAGCTCTCAAGCGAAGAATCTTGTATTGAGCATCGGTACTTACATCATCAATAATTCTTTGGGTTTGCGCCAATACACTCTGATATAGCATTGGCATATAACGTGAATAGTATTTGGCAGAATCTTCCACCAGAAGTATTACTCGAGAAAGCCCTATTTTCGTATCATTATCAACATTTACCTTGTCTTCCAGCGATTTGATCATTGCAAAAAACACTTGCGATTCTCCGTTCCAAACAAAAATTTTATCCACCGTTTTTAGCTCGGTTCGCTGTTCTTCAAAAAGAGCAATATCCGCATCGTTGTTCAGCAGGAGGAAAATTGAGATGTATGGAAATTCACTTTTAATCTTTTCACTGTATTCTATTGGAGTTTTTTTATCGACACCAACCATCAGAATGATCATATCAAAGTGCTTGCTGTGCAACTGCTCCATGGTTTCCTCCAAGGTAGAAACTCCTGTTACACGAGGCATTGAAGTCAAATTCAACTGCTGATACTCACCTGAAATCTGCTCTGCAAAACGCCCTTCTCTCTCAATACAATAGGCATCGTACAAATTTGCAACCAGCAAAATCTCCTTCACCTTAAATGGCATTAAATCGTGATAAATATCCCGATCAGCATTATTCTTGTTTAGAAAATTTTGAAGCAGTTTTCTATTGGTAACAGGTACGTAAGGTCCAATAATTTCCTTTTTTGCTTCGCTCTTATATTTTGCTTGTGTTAAAAGTTGCTTTCCTGTTTCACTATTTATGTACCCAACAATAATGCTCGCAAGATTCTCAACCAAATGTCTTTCTTCCTTTAAGAAAGGCCCTTCATCCAAACTTGGAAACTTTTTTACATAGCAAATCTCTATTCTTCCACTTTTGTTGTCAATGGTCATGAATTCCTGAGTCATGGTCCATTGCGATAATCGAAAGCCAGAACTCAAATACTCTTGTCCATCGAAAATGATTCGTGCCACTGTAAACTCAGGATATTGCCATGCTTTAGGTAGTATAAAACAGATTTGTTGCAGGGTATCTTCAATAGATTTTCCTTCCTTTATTATTCCTGTAGTTTGATTTATTGCGGCTAATTCTTTTAGTCTTTCAATATTCTCCGCTATAATCCTGTTAATTCCTTGATTTTTATCGAATTCTGTGTTCATAGGTTTAGGGCTTACGTAGATACAATAAAAATTAAGTGCCAAAATTCAATATTTAAGCACTAATAATGGGCTCTCTTAAATTTAATGAATTTAAACGAATTCTAACAGCTTGACCTTGAATGAATTCTTTCATACCTTTAATAGTGTAAGCGGTTATCCAAAAGGCTGTTTACTAATTGCACCAAGAATAAATCATGTCTAACTTAAACTTTTTGCATCATGACAACCATGTTCAAAGCCCCATCCAGTAAGGAATTTATGGATAATTTAATTGGTAGAACACCTGGTGAGGTAGAATTTCATCAAGCAGTTCACGAAGTTGTTGAATCCTTAATGCCATTTCTGGAAGAAAATCCTAAGTACAAAACAGCTAAAGTTCTTGAGCGTATTTCAGAACCTGAAAGAGTAATCATTTTTAGAGTTCCATGGGTTGATGATAAGGGAGAAATCCAGGTAAACAGAGGATATCGCGTTGAGATGAATAGTGCAATTGGACCATACAAAGGAGGTCTGCGCTTTCACCCAACTGTAAATCTTGGAATCCTTAAATTTTTAGCTTTTGAGCAAGTATTTAAGAACAGCTTAACTACACTGCCAATGGGTGGTGGTAAAGGAGGATCTGATTTTGATCCTAAACAAAAATCCGATGGCGAGGTAATGCGTTTCTGCCAAAGTTTTATGACAGAACTATCGAAACACATTGGACCGGACACCGACGTTCCTGCAGGAGATATTGGTGTTGGCGGGCGTGAAATTGGATTCATGTTTGGTCAGTACAAGAGACTTCGCAATGAGTTTACCGGAGTTTTAACCGGAAAAGGTGCCGAATGGGGAGGAAGTTTAATTCGCCCTGAAGCTACTGGTTATGGTAATGTATACTTTGCCGAAGAAATGCTTAATGCTAAAGGAGACAGTTTAAAAGGTAAAATTGTTACCGTTTCCGGATCTGGAAACGTAGCCCAGTTCACGGTTGAAAAAGTAAATGAACTAGGTGGTAAAGTTGTTACTCTTTCCGATTCTTCAGGATTTATTTATGATCCGGATGGAATTGACGAAGAAAAATTGACCTATGTAATGCGTTTGAAGAATGTAAAACGCGGAAGAATTGAAGAGTATGCTAAAAAGTACAAGGTAGGTTATTTCCCAGGCGAAAGACCTTGGGGAGTAAAATGTGATGTTGCCTTACCTAGTGCTACTCAAAATGAAATTAACGAAGATGAAGCGAAAACTCTAATTGAAAATGGTTGTATTTGTGTTTCCGAAGGAGCTAATATGCCATCAACTCCAGAAGCAATCGAGGTTTATTTGGAAAATGAAATTCTATTTGGTCCAGGTAAAGCTGCCAATGCTGGTGGAGTTGCTGTTTCAGGACTGGAAATGTCGCAAAATGCAATGCGCATAAGTTGGACTCGCCAAGAAGTTGACAATCATTTGAAACGCATCATGAAAGACATTCATTCAACTTGTATTAAGTATGGTAAAACTTCTAATGGATTTGTAAACTACGTAAATGGAGCAAATATTGGTGGTTTCGTAAAGGTTGCCAATGCCATGATTGCACAAGGAATCGTATAAATTGATTTGTAATATTTAAAATGAGCTTGCTTCAAATATGAAGCAAGCTTTTTTTTGAAAGTCCTGAAAAGTTTAAAAGAGTCTGTTCATTAAAGTGTGTCAAGTAAAAGTTTAAGAAACAATTAATAACTTGATACAATGGATGGAAAAGATTTCAATTACAAAGAATTTGAGAAGGAAGCTTTAGAAGGTCTCAAGTCAGGAA